>Ga0207433_10001497_pt1 | contig 50225 bp, 43 predicted proteins | sample YelNatPaOPGAMG01_FD_187559 | JGI IMG/M metagenome (GOLD analysis project Ga0207433, IMG submission 187559) | Hot spring thermophilic microbial communities from Obsidian Pool, Yellowstone National Park, USA - OP-RAMG-01 (SPAdes) (version 3) | ecosystem: Environmental > Aquatic > Thermal springs...
GCTCCGTGGTGGTTGGGGTGCGATCAACACCTCGAAAACCGCTTCAGACTGCGGAGGTCACTTTCCCATTTCCCGCTTTCTCCAACAAGAAACAACTCAAGCACTTACAAAATTACAGCCTCAAAAACCAGGGATAGTCCTTCATCGAGATGTTAACCATCTGGATTTGGGCGTTGCGATGAAGAACGGAGGGAGAGTGGGAGTGTTTGCGCGACAACGCGAGCATGTCGAAACCGAGTCGGAGAGGTGAGTGTGCCGACGCGGAAGAGCTTGGCGGGTCAGCCGAGAAGCTGGCGAGCAAGCGCGATATCGGCGCGGATTTGTTGCTGGAGAGCGTCCGCGGAAGGAAACTTCAGTTCGCCGCGCAGTTTCTGGATGAGGGCGACTTCGAGATCCTGACCATAGAGGTCGCCACTAAAGTCGAGGATATGAACTTCGATGAGGCGACGGGGGGTGGCATGTTGGAACGTAGGGCGGAGGCCGATGTTGACAACCGCGGGGCGATGTCCGACGCGGCCGGCATAAACACCGTCGGGAGGAAGGACTTCGTTGTGGAGGTTGAGGTTGGCAGTGGGGAAACCGAGACTGCGTCCGCGATGGTCGCCGGGTTCGACGGTGCCGAGCAACGAAAACGGTCGGCCGAGCATGGCGGTAGCGCGGTCGAGGCGCCCGTGGAGAATGTGTTGGCGAATGGCGGAAGAGCTGATGGTCTCGCCGTCGGGGGTGGCCACGGCGGGGATTTCGGTCACGGTGTAACCTAGACGGGGCGCGAGTCGTTCCATCAGACGGGCGTTACCGGTGCGATTGTGACCGAAATGGAAACGGGCGCCAACACAGATGCGGCGGAGGCAATGCGCGGGCGCGGCGAGTTGTTGGAGAAAGGTTTCCGGGAGCATGTCGGCAAACTCTCGCGTGAACGGCAACAACAACACGGCGTCCGGACCGAGCGACTCCATCAAGGCAAGCTTGTGCGGCGTCGAGGTGAGCAGTGGCGGCGCTTTGTCGGGCGCGAGGACGCGCATGGGATGCGGGTCAAAGGTGAGGACCACGGCAACGCCGTCACCGGCAACGGCTTCGCGGATTACGCGTTGGTGACCGAGGTGAACGCCATCAAACACGCCGATGGCCACATGAACGGGTCGGCCCAGCGTGGCGAGTTCGGCAAGTGTGTGCAGGAGGCGCATCAGACGGTCTTGACGAGTTTGAGAATGGGGATGATCAACGGCTGGAGCTGGTTGCGGTTGAGTTGGAGAAGCTCGGCCAGCGGTTTGGCGTCCTTGACATCGAGCGAACCGGACCGTGTGCGGCGCAATGCGGCGAGATGGCCGCCACAACCGAGGGCCTCACCCATGTCGTGACAGAGAGTGCGAACGTAGGTGCCTTTGGTGCAGGTCACCCGAAAATCGGCGCGAGGCGGATCGAACTTCAGCAGGCGCAGATCGTAGATGTGGACGGTGCGAGGCTCGCGTTCGACGGTTTTGCCTTTACGGGCGAGTTTGTAGAGCGGAGTGCCGGCAATTTTCTTGGCGCTGACCATGGGCGGAATCTGACGGATGTCGCCGGTAAACCGGGCAAAAACCGCTTCGAGATCGGCCGCCGTAAGCGGCGGAACCGGTTTTTCAGCAATGATCTCACCGTCGGCATCCTGCGAGTCGGTGGTGATACCGAGATGGAGCGTGCCCTCGTAGGTTTTATCGTCGGCCATCAATTGGTCCTGCAGCTTGGTGGCCCGTTCGAGGACGATGACCAACAGCCCGGTGGCAGCGGGATCGAGAGTACCGCAGTGACCGACTTTCTTGAAACCAAAATGACGTCGCAACCGGTCCACCACATCGTGAGAGGTCAGTACGGGCGGTTTATCCACCAAGAGAACACCGTCAAACGGGGAGAGTTGGAGCGCGCTCATGGCTCAGAGTCCGGCGTCCGCAATCGCTCTGGAGATGGCGGCGATGACGCGCCCTTCGATCTCGTGCAGATTGCAGGAGACACGGGCCGCCGCGGCTTCCCGGTGCCCGCCGCCACCGAAATGGCGCGCAATGGAGTTGACGTCCACCTGGGGGTGTTTGGAGCGGAAACTGATGCGGACACGGTTGGGTTCGGGAAGTTCCTCGAAGAGAACCGCGACGAGAACGCTGTCAATGGAACGGGCATGATCAATCAGGCCCTCAATGTCTTCGCGCTTGGCGCCGGAGCGTTGAAACATGTCGTTGGTAACCCAGTAATAGGCAATCCGGTTGTGGTCGGCCAACGTAAGATCGGCCAGAGCCATCTGAAGAAGCTGAAGGCGGGCGTAAGGATAACTCTGGTAGATGTGACGGGACAATTCGCCGACGTTAACACCGGCGTCCACGAGAGCAGCGGCGGCTCGCAGGGCGGCGGCCGTGGTGTTGGCGTAGGTAAACGACCCGGTATCGGTGGAGATGGCGGCAAACAGGCAGGTGGCAATCTCGGAAGTGAGCGGAAACCCGCCGCGATGGATAAGGTCAAAGACGATCTGGCCGGTGGCAGGAGCGTCGGGAACGACCCAGTTGATCTCGGCAAATTTCTCGTTGCTGACGTGATGGTCAATATTGATGAAATGATGGCGGCGGCCAATGCGGTTGGCGGCGACGCCAACGCGTTGCCAGACGGAGGTGTCCACCACAATCACCACGTCGAAGTCCTGGGCCGTGGCGGGGGGAGCGGTGATCAGGTCGCTGTGGGGAAGGAATCGGAACTTGGTCGGAACGAGATCGTCGTTCCATGCGGCGACGGTTTTGCCGAGGTTTTTCAGAAGAATGGCCAGAGCCAGTTGCGAGCCGATGGCATCGCCGTCGGGCCGAAAATGGGAAAGCACCAGAAAACGCTGTTGCTGGCGGAGGATCTCGGCAACGGGCAGACAGGGATCATTCATCGGTGGACTCGATGTGGAGTTCGTCCAGAAGATGTTCAATACGCTGGGCGCGCGACTCGGTTTCGTCGAGCACAAACTTCAGTCGGGGCGTGTATTTGAGGATGACGCGGCGGGAAAGCTCGTGTTGGATGTGAGAGTGTTGTTGTTCGAGGGCTGCGAGCGCCGCCTGTTGTTGTTCGGCGGTGCCGATGACACTGACATAAACGCGACCTTCGCGCAGGTCGGGACTGACCGCGGCAGCGGTGACGGTGACAAAACCGCAATCGGCGAGATAAAGTTGTTGAACAATCTCGCTGATTTGTTGTTTGACCAGCTCCGAAACTCGTTGGACTCGCCGTTGGCTCATGGCTCGCGGCTCACCTCCATTGTAACTTACAGCGTGGCGGCAACTTTCTCCACCGTGAAACATTCAATGATGTCGCCGACCTGAAAATCCTGGAAATTATCCAGCCGCAAACCACACTCGGAACCGGCCTTGACCTCCTTGACGTCGTCCTGGAAATGCTTGAGGCTGGCGATGCGGCCCTCGTACTGGACGGCTTTGCGACGCAATACACGGACGCGCCCCGACCGCTGAATGCGGCCGCTGTTGACATAGCAGCCGGCGACAAGAGGGCCTTTGGAAAGCTGAAAAACCTGGCGAACCTCGGCGCGACCCACAACCACTTCCTTCGATTCCGGCTCCAAAAGGCCTTTCATCGCCTCTTCGATCTGTTCGAGCAATTCGTAGATGATGGTGTACAGCTTGATCTGAACGCCCTCGCGTTTGGCCACGTCGGTGACGCCGCTCTCGGTCTTGACCCGGAACCCGATAATCACGGCATTGGACGCGCTGGCCAGCAACACGTCGTTCTCGGTGATGTTGCCGACGGCGCCATGAATGATTTCGAGGTCCACCTTGTCGCTCTGCAGCTTGCCCAGAGAATCCGTGAGCGCTTCGAGAGAACCCTGCACATCGGTCTTCAAAACGATGGGCAACTTCTTCTTTCCCCCTTCGCTCATCTGGCTGAGAAGGTCTTCCAAACGGGTTCCACGCCGCTGATTGGTCTCGGCCACGGCGGCCGCGCGCGCCTCCAATTGCCGTTGCTCGCAAAGCTCGCGGGCGTCCTTTTCGCTCTTCACCACCTCAAATTCCGCACCGGCATCGGGCAGACCGGTAAACCCGACCACCTTGACGGGCATGGCGGGACCGGCTTCCTTCACGCGCTTGCCCTTGTCGTCAATGAGCGCGCGAACCTTGGCCATGTGAATACCACAAACAAGAGCCGCCCCGGTCTTGAGGGTACCCTTGCGAACCAAAACGGTGGCGGTCGGCCCCAAACCGGATTCCATTTGAGCTTCGATGACGTTGCCCTTGGCCGGGCCTTTCGGGTTGGCCTTCAGTTCCATCATCTCGGCCTGCAACAGAATCATCTCCAAAAGCAGATCAATGTTCTTCTTGGTGGCGGCCGACACATCCACCGTAATGGTGTCGCCACCCCAGGATTCGGGATTGAGTCCCTGTTCTTGAAGCTGTTTTTTGACGCGATCGGGATTCGCCGCCGGCAGGTCGCACTTGTTGATGGCCACAATAATGGGAACCTTGGCGGCACGGGCGTGATTGATCGCTTCCAACGTCTGCGGCATGATCCCGTCGTCGGCCGCCACGACCAGCACGGCAATATCGGTAACGTTGGCGCCGCGGGCGCGCATCTTGGTGAATGCCTCGTGACCGGGCGTGTCGAGGAAGGTGATTTGTTTGCCGTCGGGAAGAGTGACCACGCTGGCGCCGATGTGCTGGGTAATGCCGCCGCTCTCATGGGCGGCCACGTCGGTCTTACGGATGGCATCCAACAACGAGGTCTTGCCGTGGTCAACGTGCCCCATCACCGTGACCACGGGAGGACGCGGTTTGAGATCGGTTTCCTTGTCGCCTTCTTCAAGGACAACCACTTTCTTTTGCGGCGGATGCGCCAACCCGGCGCCGCGCTCGCGTTTTTCCAGCTCAAACAGGAACCCGTGCCGCTCGCAGACCTTGCGGGCAATATCTTCACCAATCGTTTCATTGAGGTTGGCAAAAACGTTCAGTTGCATCAGCTCAGCCAACAACAGGTGAGCCTTGATGCCGAGACGCTGGGCAAGATCGCGAACCACCACCGGCGGTTTCATCTGGATAAGACGATTGCCGTTCTCGTCCACGACAAATTGCGGTCCGCCAGCGGCAACAGCAGGAGCGGGTCTCGGCGCTGGCGGCGCTGCCGGTTTTTGAGGAGGTGACACCGGCGCGGGCGCCGGTGCCGGTTTGGACGGCATTGGCGTCGGCTTGGGCGGCACCGGTTTGACCGCAACCGCGGGCGATGGAGAAGGCGATGCGGTCGGCGGCGGCGAAGGAGGCGATGGCCGCGCCACGGTGACAACGGGTTTTGGCGGTTCCGCCTTTGGAGTCGGAGGAGGAGGTGGTGGCGGCGTCGGTGGAGGTGGAGGCGTGGGTGCCGGCGGTGGTTCGGCAGGAGCGGGTGACGGAGGAGGAGGAGGGACAGGCGCGGTAACAGCTGGTGCGAGCGGCGTCGGTTCCGGCGTGGAAACAGGTTGGGGCGGAGGAGGCGGTGGAGGTGGAGGCGTGGGGGCTGGCGACGGTTCGGCGGGAGCGGGTGACGGAGGAGGAGGAACGTATCCGTATTCTTGTTCGAGCGCTTCGGCGGTAATTTTGTCCACCGTGCTGGAGACGCTTTTTACCGGGTAATTGATGGCATGCAGTTTCTCCAGCATTTCCTTGCCGGAAAGACCGCAACGTTTTGCCAGGTCATATACGCGGATGCTCATGGGTTCCGTTACTGCGCGCCGCCGGCCTCCCGTCGTTCTTGTTCGGCGACAACGGCGTTGTGCACAAGTCGGGCTTTTTCTTCGCCCAGCAGTTCGGTCAGGTCGTCCAAATCGGCCGCCAACAGACCTTCGATGGAGTGGAAACCGGAGTTGACAAGTAATTGGGCCGTGGCTTGATCCATGCCGGGCAGTTGGGCAAGGTCTTTGATAGCGAGCGCCACTTTTTCCTCGAATCCGAGTTCGGCGGTTTCCGCCTTTTCGATGTCCACGCGCCAGCCGGTCAGTTTGGCGGTGAGACGGGCGTTTTGGCCTTTTTTGCCGATGGCCAGGGAGAGTTGGTCGGGGTCCACGAGAACCTTGACGGTTTTGGTGGCTTCTTCGACGGACAGCGATTTGACCTTGGCCGGTTTGAGCGCCTCCATGACGAACTCGCGGATGTTGGGTGACCAGCGATGGATGTCAATCTTTTCGCCACTGAGTTCGCGGACGATGTTTTTGACGCGCATACCGCGCAGGCCGACGCAGGCGCCGACGGGATCCACTTTTTCGTCGCGGGAATGAACGGCGATTTTGGTGCGGTAGCCGGCTTCGCGGGCGATGGCTTTGATCTCAACGGTTTTGTCGGCGATCTCGCTGACTTCCAGCTCGAACAGTTTGCGGACAAAATCCGGGTGGGCGCGCGAGAGGACGATTTCGGGGCCGCGGACGGTGTTTTCGACGCTGAGGATGTAGGCGCGGATGCGGTCGCCGGGCTGGTATTCCTCGATGGGCACACGTTCCCGGCTCGGCATAACGGCCTCAATGCGTCCCAAATCCACAATCACATCACTGCGCTCAAAACGGCGAACAGTCCCCGAAACGATGTCGCCAGCGCGTCCTTTGAATTCCTCAAAGACCATGCTTTTTTCCGCCTGGCGAATGCTCTGAAGCATGGCCTGTTTGGCGGTCTGGGCGGCGATGCGCCCAAAATTGGCGGGGGTAACCTCGACTTCGATGCTTTCGCCGAGCTGGATGTTGGGGTTGCGGCGGCGGGCATCCGCGAGAGAAATTTCGTCGTGTTTGTTGACGACGGTTTCGACGACCAGCAGTTGGGCAAACGCGCGGATGTCGCCCGTCTTACGGTCAATCTCGATCCGCAGTTCGCGCGAGGGTCCGACGGCCTTCTTCGATGCTTGAAGAAGGGCCTTTTCGACCGCTTGAAGAAGGGTTTCCTTATCAATCCCCTTTTCGCGGTGTAGATATTCCAACACTGCAATCAGTTCGCCGTTCATAGCCGTATGTTGCCTGGCGCCGCAAGCTCCTTGAAGGGAACAAAAAAGCGGGTACACAGACCCACTTCTCACTCGCAGCCTCCAATTTCTCGACGCGAACTATAGGCAAAGCCCCCCTGACGGTCAAGCGGTAATCCGTCAAAAACTTTGCTCTGGTATATCTTGACGTTGCCACCCGTGATTTGTAGGGCACGATACCCCGTGTCGTTTCGGGGTTATCGCGCCGAAAACCCCGGTCTCCTAACGAGACGACGCCTGCACAACAAGCATCGCGTCCTACAACACATAACACATTGTCGTTGCTGTCAGGACGGCAGTGCTCCGATGCACTCCTTTGTTCCGATTTGCTCTACCGGCAGCCGGTTTGGCTCTCACCCGTTTCGTCGGCGGACAACAATCGCCGCCAAAAACCATAATGCGCCGAACCCCACCAGTGCCAGACTGACACTGCCCATGAGGCCAAGGCCCTTGCTTTCAACGGCGAGAAACTGCAGGGTCATCGGTTTGCGAACCTCGGTTTGGAGGGTCTGGGTAAACGTGAGGTGAATGCCGCGTTTGGGCAGGTTGACCCGCAGTGGTAATGTCCTGGCCACGGTGATTTCCTGCGCTTTGGCGACCTTTTCGGCCTGCTGTTCGGCAGCCTCGGCATCGAACTGGAACCACGCCTGAGCGGCTTGCTGTCGTGTCATGGGTTGATTCGCCGCCTGGCTCTGACGGTCGGACTGGAGATAGACGGCATTGGCTGAAATGAATTGCTGCTGTGCCTCCAACAATTGCTGGCCCTGGGCGCGGCGCACGTCTTTTTCGACCTTGCGCAGTTCTTCGTTGGCGCGAAGGTCGTCCAGATTGACGTTGCCGCGGTAGCGGTTCCAGTTTTGTGCCGCCTCGTTGAGTTTGCCGCTTTTCAATTGCTCTTTCACGTTGCTGATGGAGGATTGAAGCTCGGCATCGCGTGCCGCCTTGTTCCGTTGTTCCGCCACGGTGTAATCGCCGAGGCTGAACAATTCCACCGCCGGTTTGGCAGCCACCCGCACCGCGCCCAACAGGTCTCGTTTCATCGTTCCCTCGAACCGGCTGTAGTTGTAATCGGGCGGCAGGTAGAGGTCCCAACGGGCGTTCTTGAACGGCACGTCCAGCGCCGGTGATTGCAACGTTACCGTGCCACGGGTCCGGGGGAACCGTCCTTCGGCGATGTAGGTCAGTTCGACGGCAATCGGAGCGCCGTCGGCGCCGGTGCGTTCCAAGGGTACCAGAAGTCTGCCTTTGTGAACACTGGGACGAACCGGCTGCCCCGCGACGAAGGCCGACCAGACATTGGTGGCGTTGACCGGCAATGTGATTTCGAGATACTGGCGGGCGTTGTTGCGGATGGCGAGACTCATCTCGGTCATCATCTGGCCGTCCTCGCTGATCACGGTGGTCAGGTTCATCCGGTCCACGAGAGCCTGCAACACCTCGGCTTCCTCAAAGCGTTGTGCTGCCAGCACGAGCTTGTAGCCGGGCCGCAGGTAACGGTACACCAGCGTCGGCGCCTGTTCCGTCGCGCCGGCCCAGTCGGGCAACTCGCGCCGATCCATTTTGAGCAATTCGACCGACATTCCTTTCGGCTCAACTTTCAGCGGTGGAGGGGCCAACACCGCGATGGTGCCGGTTTCGCGTTCGACGTCGAGGGTCTCCACGCCGGGCAGATCGAGGATGCCTTCTTTGACATTCCAGGGACACTCCCAGGTCACGGTGAGCAGGTAGGCGCCGCGCACTTTGTTTTGTAGTTCGAGGCGCCACTGGCCGTTCTGTTGGTCCTTGCGGCGGATGTTGGCGCCGCTGATCTCGACGTTGCGCCATTGGGTGGGCACTTTGAGGCGGAACTCTTTGGTGGGGGCATTTTGGATGTCGTATCGAATCAACGATCGTCCGCTGAGCAGCGTTTCCGTCACGGTCACCCAGTTGGCCACCTCGGCTCGAACCCACGAATCAACGCGTTCCGTGCTCACCGTGAGTTTCCAGGCCGACGGGCCTGTTTCGGGTGGCAGGAGTTTGAACGCCAGCGCGTTGCCGCCGCGGCCCGCCCAGTTGGTCACCATGGCCGCGGGCACTTCCGTCAGGCCATCGAAACTTTCGCTCCGCAACTGCACACCCTCCTCGCTGTTCGCCAACACAAAACCGGTCACCTTTTGCGCGTCCAACGGCTGCAGACCGGTCAGTTCCAGTTTTCTCGGCAGTTCCGGCAACGTCTGTCGCAAATAAACCTGCAACGTGTACGGGCCCATGGTTCGCTGCTTCAATGTCACTTCCAGAAAACCGTCTTTCTCGACCTGCTGCGCAATGTTCGTCCCTATCGCGCGCTCGACCCGGCACTGCGGCGGCAACGCCAGCCGTAGCGTAAACACGCCCGTTCGCTTGATCGTGTACTCAATCATCGCCGACTGGTTGATCTGCTCTGTGCCGACCCGGATTTGATGGCGGACCGTTGCCTCGACCTGTGGTTGCACCGCTTCGACCCGCGCCTGCAACTCGAATCCCGGTTTCAGGAACCGGTAGGCGCTGTGAACCTGTTTGACAACCACGTCGAAACGCCCGGTTCGCGGCGCGAACAGAACCGGCTTGGTCATTTCGATCGCCTTCAGCGCGTCGGTAAACTCCTGGACATCCACTTTCTGCAGTTCGTTGGCCACGTCCGCCGTGGCGGATAGTTCATCGCCGGCCCACAACCCAACCAGACCGGTTTCCCGTTTCACATCCACCGCGTGCGGCACTTCCACCTTGACCGTCGCCGGCGGAGTGTCCATCGGTTTTTCCGTCTCCACCGTCAATCGGTACGACGGCGAGACGCCTTTGACCAGTTCCACGCTGATTGTGTTGCCCTCCAGTTTCCAGGTCCGGATGCCTTCGCCCTCAACGCGCATCAACCGGTGTGCCGCCGGCACGAGTACCCGCATCTGTCGCAACTCGCCCTGGGTCACCTGATAGTCAAGCACGGCGCGCGCGTTGACCACCCCACTGCCGAAGGTCACCAGAGAGGTGTTTTGGCAGAACACGGTCGCCGCGATTTCCGCCTCTCGTTTTGTCCGCGGCGTCCAACTCAAATCCACTTTCTCGCCCGGACCAATGACCGCCTCCACTCGCGTCTTTTGTCCCTCCGGCTTCGTCGCAAACGAGACCGCCGATGGCAACTCCACCACCGCCTGCGGCTCCGCCAACGTCACCGACAGCCGCGACACCAATGCCGGCGGAATCCCGAACTCCAGTTTCCGTTTCGTCACATCGCCGCCCACGTTCACCAGAAACCGCAGCCGTACCGTTGCCGATCCCTTTTCCGGCAACCACACACTCACCGATCGGCCATCGCGCACCAGCCGCGCCCCGACCGTCTCCTTTCGTCCAAGCCAGGAGAACCAACCGCGTTTCACCTCGCCTTTTGGCCCGCTGAACTCCTGCACCGCCACATCTTCCCCGAAAAGCCGCACCGTCTGGTTCGTCTCCGTCGTGCTCAACTCCAGCGCCGCCTCAAACTGCGCCACCCCGCGCGTCTCACCCGACGCCCCAGCCTCGGTCACCACGCCCGTGTACGACGCCGACACAATTGTCGCCTTCTCCATCGGCGCCGCCGTCGCCTGTGCCGCGCCCAACACTGCCAGCGCCAGTGCCGCCGTCACCGCCGGCGGAACCGGCGCGGACGGCGCACTCTCCTTGTTCTTTGCCGGAATCGCCCGCCACGCCTTGCGTGTCAGCCAACCCAACACCACCAGCCCGATCATCGGCGCCAACAGAATCAGCGCCGTGTCCAGCAACCGCGCCGACAACAACCACGCGCCCACCCCGCCCAACGCCAGCGCCAGACCGAGCGCGATGAGAAAACTCCGACGATTCGATGTCCGCCACTGCCACCACAACAACGCCAGCCCCGCAACGAACACCAACGCCTGGCTGATGCCCCGCGCGACCTTGAAAACGTCGTTGTCCAGCGCCACCGCGCTCACCGAAAGCGGCTCGCTCCGCGCATTGAGCACCTTCGTAAACACAAACCGCGTCCCCGTCTTCGGAATCTCGATCCGAATCGGACGCAACCCGGCCACCGACACAACTCCCCCCGCCTCGGTCAACCCAAGCGCGCGAGTCGCCGCCATCTCCCGTTCCGCTCCCAATCCGCCGCCAACCCCACCCACGGCAGCGCCCTGGCCGAGCACGACAACTCCTTCGCGGGCCGCCCATGTCCGCAGGTCGCCCGGCGCGCCAGACGCCTCAAGATTTGGCACGCCCCGGATCGGCATCGGCGTGCCCACCGACGACGGTTTCGGCACCTGTCCCTTCAACTCCTCCTGTTTCTTGTCGGCGATGTCCTTGCGCGCCACTCCATCTGTATCTTTGCCGGGAACAACCGCGCTTTCCTCTTTCCGCTGCAGGGTCTCCGTCGTCAACACAGTCGCCGCCGCAATGCGCTCGCTCTCCAACGACGCGTGTTTGACGCGCATCAAGGCCGGCAGCAACATTGCCGACAACAACACAAACACCGCCACCACGCCGATGACGGCCAGCGCGCTGCGCCAACCGCGCCGGAATGCCGCGGCCATGAGAAACACCAGCATGAACAACACGGCCAGCGCCACAAGGGCGCCGAAATACTCGCGCAGAAACTCGTCGTAGAAACGGACCGCCTCGCGCCAGGCATCGCGCAGGCCGTAGGTGGTGCCGCGCGCGGCGATCATGTTGCCGCCGAAACCGGCCAGCCGCGTTGTGGGCGGCACGTACAACTCCCACTCCGCATAGGTCGTCTGCATGTCGGTCACGGGTGCCGACAACTCGATGTCGCGCCAAAGGGTTTTTAGCGAGCCGACGGATTTTTTGTACACGATGTCCACCGCAAACGCCTCGTCGCGGTTGGCCCCGCGCGGCAACGGCACCAGTAGTCGCTCGCCGCTGCGCTCCGGTTTGGCCGGTTCGCCGCGGACGTAGCAGGACCAAAACTCCGCGCCCGCCGGCAGGGTGAAGCTCTGGAATTGTTTGTCGTTGTTTTTCACCAGAAACGACGCCTGCGTCAGCGTCTGGCCATCCTCGGTCACCACGGTCGTCAACTGCGTGCGGTCGGCAACCGCTTCGAGCACGGGCAACTCGTCAAACCGCGTCACCTCGGCAATGATCTCGTAGGCGTCGCCCGTGTACTGATAGGCCAACAAGACCGGCCGGGTGATCAACGCGCGGTCGTGCGCCGCCAGTTCGCTTTCGTCCACGCGACGGAGGGTGGCCGTCGGCGCCACCGCGGCGCCGGGAGCGCTCCCCGGCGCGAGCGCGGCCGCCACGATGCCGGCGTTTTTTTTGCCCTCAGCAATCTGCAGATTGGCCGCGCTGGTGATGGCGATGCTGCCGCTCTCGCGTTCGACGCCGACGCAATGGATGCCGCCGACGGGTAGCGCCGCCTTGTGCGGGTCGAACGCCATGTCGTAGGTCACCACCAGCGTGTAACCGCCCCAGGCTTTTTCCTGCAGACCGATGACCCAGACGTCGCCCTGTTGTTCCTTGCGGCGAATGTTCGGCCCGGTGAACTCGATGTTTTTCCACAGCGCCGGCAGTTTGACGCGGAACTCCTGCACGCCCTGATTGAGGATGGCGTAGCGCAGGGTGGCGCTGCCGCCGACAAGACCGTCGCCGACGGTGATGAGGTTGAAGATGTCGGCGGTGATCCGGGCGGCGAGCCGCTCGGCGGTCAGTGTCAGTTTCCAGTCCGTCTGCTCGGCGTGGTAGGCGAGCGACTCGTCGGTGCGGTTGGGCAGCGCGCTGATCGGAATCTCGCGCAGTCCCACCAGGCCGTCGGTCGCGGTTTTGATCTGGATGCCGGCCACCGCCGCCGCGCCGAGTTGCGCCGTTTCCCTGACCGCGGCGCTCACGCGCAGGGGCGCGACGGTGAACTGTTCTGGCACGCTTTTCAATGCCTGTTCCAGTTGCACCTCCAGGACGCGGCGGCCAAGCGCGCGGCTGGCGAACGCAACGGTCAGTTTGCCACCGGAGGATTTCCAGTCCTCGACGCCCTCGCCGCGCACATCGGCGACGACAAAACCGGGTTGTGGAACGAGTTCAAGGGTGTAGAGGCCGGCTTTTTCGATGGCCAGCGACAGAGCGTGCGTGACCAGCAACCGGGCCTCTTCCAGCCGCACGGTCACGCGGTCGGCCACGGTGATCACCGGTTCGATGCGCCGCAGTTTCAGTGTCAGACGGATCGGGCGGGCGTGAAACTGGTAGGCGGCAATGTCCTGGGCGGCAGCGTTGACCCGGCGCAGGCCGTCGGCCTTTTCGATTTCAACCAGCACATCCTCGGCGGAGAGCGTGAGCGAGCCGGTTTCGCGTTCGACTTCCAGCGGTTGTGGCGGGACGATGTGGACGCCGGCGGAGACGCTCTCGATGGTCTGCTCGGAAAACAGCCGGAGCGTGTAGTTTTTCTCGACGGGACGAACAAATTCCAGGGAGAGCGTCTGGTCCTTGATCTGCCAGTCGCGAATGTTGTCGCCCTGAAGTTTGGTGAGCGCCTGATTGGGCGGCAGAGAGAATTGCAGACGGGTGACGCTGCCCTGGAGAATCTCGTAGCGCAACGCGGTGGCGTATTTGACGACCGTCGGCGTGATCTGAACGGCCACGCCACTATCGCAGGTCAACACCGCTTTCCGAGCGATCTCGGCCACCTTGCTCTGCCAGCGCAGGGCAACCGATTGTTCCGCGCCGAGAAAACCCGTGACCCGGGACGGACCGCTGTCGGCAACAACGCCCTTGAGGAGTTGGACCTCCACGCCGTCGCCCGCGGCCTGCGCGGTCACGGACGCGATGGCGGCGGCGGGACCGTTGAACGCGATCTGGTTCCACGGCTCGGCCCGTATGATTTTGGCAAGCAAATCGAGTTTGAGTTTGTGGCGGCCTTCCCGGGCGACCAGAAGCGTGTAAGCGGCGCCTTTGCGCTCCAGCGCAAATCCGTCGGGCAACTTCGTTGTCAACACCGCCACATTGCCGTCAAACAACGGCACGACGGTCTCGCCTTTGCCGTTGACCTCGACATCCAGCTCGGCCACAAACCGCGCCTCGCTGTCGGAGAGGGTGCCGCTGTAGCGGATTTCGCGGACAATGGCGGTTGAGCGGGGCGGTGCAATGACTTTCGGAGACGGCGTATTGGTGGCGGCGAAGCTGGCTGCGGACAACAGGATCGCGGCAAGACGAATGAAACAACGCATGGCGACCTCCGGGGGTTGAGCGGTTGGTTTCACACCGCGAATGTAGAACCGCTCCGTTGCTGCTGTGAAGTCAAAGTCCTGTAAAAAGACGTTCCCGCGATCATGCGCGGCGGCGTCAAACGATTCGACCGCACCGCCTCGCGCGGGTGTGATCCGGAGTGATGATCCGCTTTCGGCTTGCCCCAATTCGTGTTGTGGACAACGCAACGGGGAGGCGCAGCCGTGGGTGGAAAAGCTGGAAGCAGCTCCTACAAGAGAACATGCTGACGCCGCTTTTGATCACGCCCGTCGTGCGCGTGTCACGAGCGGGAGACGCCATCAGTCCGTTGCGTCAACGCGGTCGGCGGCTTTGCCGTCGGAACTGGTGACAGTGACTTTCATGCCTTTGCGGATGGCGTCGAGTTTGGCCGGTTTGCCGTTGAGAAACACCTCGGTGAGCACCGAGATGTTGTAGGTGAGCGGGCGTTTGGGATCGGCGTCGCGGGCGATTTTGAACAGGAGGTTTTGGATGTCGTTTTCGAGCACGGTGCCGGTGGTCGGTCCGATGGGCGGTTTTTCCTGGGGCGGTTTTGCGGGAGCAGCCACGGGTGCGGGTGCGGGCGCCGGTGCGGTGGGTTTGGCGAGTTTTGCCGTTTCGGCTTCGCTGGCCTGACCGATTTTGAATTCGATGGTGCGGGTTTGGTTGGGCTGGAGCCAGGCTTCCCAGACCTGGTAGGGGCCGGCCCACGGTCCCCAGAGTTTGGTGCTGCCGGAGATTTCGAGACGGCTTTTGCCGGCGAACCAGATGGTTTTTTGCCAGTTGTTGGCGACGGCGGGCCGAGCGGTGTCGCCCTTGTCGTTCATGACGCTGGTGACGACGGAAGGGTCGAAGATGAGGAAGAAGCTCATGCCTTTGTCCGTTTTGTTGACGATGGTCCAGGTCATGGCGTGGGACGCGAACTCGTAGCGGATTTCGGCTTTGTCGCTGCTGGCGACGAGGGTGTTGTCGGACGGCTGGGTAATTTCGGGAAGTTTGAGGGCGCCGGCCTGGTGGAAGTAGGAGCCGCGCGAGATGCTGACGCCGGGCTTGAGAAACTCCTGTCCATCAATGCGCAGGTTGGTCAGGCATCCGTCGGCGGCCACGATGGCCTGATAACCGGGGGCGGTGATGGTGCGGACGTTGTTGGCGTCGGTGGCGATTTGGACGGGGGCGGCGTCGGTCAGCGCGAGCAAAAAACAGGCCGCGCCTGTGGTGGCGATGGAGAATGATTTGGTCTTCATGGGAATGATGTTCCGGTCATGGTTTTTCGGCGCGAACGGCGAGGTCGGAGAACCGAAGGTTGGCGGGAGCAGCGCGTTCGGCCTGGCGGAGGTCATGGAGGAGGGCTTCGACCAGGTCGGTGTTGCGCGCGGTGGCGGCTACAGAGGAGCCGCCGCTGGCGCGGAGGACGTGGAGGATGTCGGCCAGGGTAAAGGTGTCGGGCGGTCGGCTCGGCTGGATGCGAACCGGTTCGCCGGCGGTGATGGTGAGCAGGCCGGCGTCGGCGAGGCGATTGGCGATTTGCATGATCAGTGAGCCGGGCACGGTCAGGCGTTTGGCGATGTCCTCGACGCTGAGCGCGGGAAGACTTTTGAGGAACTGGCGACAGACCAGCAGGACCAGACGGCAGGCGAGCAGTTCGCGGCCGAACTGGTCGAGCCGTTCGCAGGCGCGTTTCTGGAGGTAGGCGGTGTGGTTTTGGGCGGCAAAAGAGACCTGCGCGCCAAACAGGACGATGAGCCAGGAGAAATACAGGCCGAGTAGAAACACCGGGAGGATGCCGAGGCTGCCGTAAATCTTGCTGTAGGTGACCACGCGGGAGAAATACATGGCGTTGAGGATGCTGTTCAGTTGCCAGAGCGACCCGGCCACGATCCCGCCGGCGGCGGCGGCCCACCAGCGAACACTGGTGTTCGGCATCAACCCGTACAGGGCGCTAAAACCGACCCAGAGAATCACAAAGGGAGCTGCCATGAGGCAGAACCTGCCGAGGAGCGGGAAACGAACAAAATGATGGACCGCCTCGGTGAACTCGGCGGTGCCGGTCAGCGCCAGGGCCGAGAGAATGACCAGCGGGCCGAGCGTGACCGATGCCCAGTAGTAGATGACCTTGCGCCAGATGGAGCGTCCTTTGGTGACGCCCCAGATGTCGTTGAACGTTTCCTCGATGGTCATCAAAAGACGGATTGCCACGACGATCAATGCCAGCGAACCAATAAGCCCCAGGGTGCCGCTTTCGATGTTGCCGATAAACTGTTGGATGTTCTGCACGACTTCGTGACGGGCTTCATCGGAGACTTTGATTCGTCCGGTCTTGATGGCGGCGCCGTTCTGGTCGGCCGGCAACACCTCAAGCTGGGGGGCAACCTTCATCACCAGCATGTCAATCATTTGCGGCACGACCGAGGCGGTGTGCTCCTTCAAAAAACCCTTGCTGAAAAACAACACCACCGCCAGCAGCGGCACCAACGCCAATAACGTGGTATAACAGAGCGCCGCCGCCCGCAACGGACCGCGTTTCTCGCGGAAGCCGAACGCGACCTGCTGGAAAAAAAGCCAGACATTGAGCAGCCACCGCAAGGCGGGCCGATAGGAATCCAGATCGGTCGGATCGTGACGGAGAAACTCTTGCACCTGTTGCCAGAATCTGCCCCACCAGGATGGTTTGCCTGCTGCCATGCGAACCAGATTACGGCGCGCGCCCCGCTAAGTCAACGCGCCGCTCAGGGGCGATGACCCACTCGTCGCCTCTTCAAATCCTCGGCGAGACGAGGTTTACCACCAGCAACGCAGCAAAAATCAGAAACACCACCCCGCAACCGCGCGCCAACCACGCCAGCGCCTCCGGCGTGATGCGACGGTGGGCGCGCGACACAACCCATGCGACCAGCAAAAACCAGACGCTCGCCCCCGTGGCCACGCCCAACGCGCACAACCGCCGGCTGGCGCTGCTGTCCATGTTCACCAGTTGACGCGCTTCCAACGCCGTGACCACGGTTGCCCACAACACGATCAGACCGAGATTGCTGATCGTCAGCAAAAAACCCAACAAAAACGACCGCGGATGATGCCAGCGCCGGTCCACCCGCTCGGCCACGGCTTCCGATTTCGCCTCGAACTTCTCCGCCTTCAACATTAAATTCCGAATCCCCAGCCCCGCCACCACCACCACCGCCACCGCCCGCAGCGCCGTCAACACCCGCTCATCCCGCGGCAACGTGGCGTGTCCCGCCAACGCAAGAAAAACATACACCAAATCGGCACACACAGCGCCCAGCCCGACAAGGAACGCCGCCAGAAACCCCTTTCGCAGAGCCGTGTTGATAACCGTCAGGTTCACAGGGCCAATGGGCAGACAAACCACAAAACCGGTCACAACCCCGGCCAACCCCGTCACGAGAAAATGTCCCAAACCATCCACGCCGCGCTATCCCTCGGCGGATTCGTCCTCCGCCTCCTCCTCCAACTCGCGCCGCCAACGTTTGCTGATCCACGGTCGTACCAAGCCGTAGAGCAGGTAGGCGATAAACAGAAACGCCAGCGTCACCTCAAAATACGTGAACAACATCAGCGCCACCACCACCACCGCCGCAAACGCCGCCACCGATTTCTGCAGCGTCCATTCCACCGTCTTGAACGTCGGATAACGCACATTGCTGACCATCAGCCACGACAACAGCAACATCAAAAACGGCAGCACAAAACGCCACTGCCCCAATGTCCGCTCGTGTTCCTGCAACGACATCATGAACATCGTCACACTCACCACCATCCCTGCCGCCGACGGAATGGGGAACCCAATGAAATCGCTGCTCGTTTTCTTGCCGCCCATCTGAGACAACAAATTGAACCGCGCCAGCCGAATGCCGCCGCACACCAGATAAATTGCCGCCACCATCCAGCCCGTTCGCACAAACTCCTGCAACACAATCCGATACACCAAAAACGCCGGTGCCACCCCGAAACTCACAATGTCCGCCAACGAATCAAATTCACGACCAAACGGCGATTCCTTCTTGGTCACCCGCGCCACCCGTCCGTCAAAAAAATCAAACGCAAACGCTGCCAAAATCAGCCAAATCGCTTTGCGAATTGGCTCGAAATCCACCACCAAGGGGTCGTACTTGAACATCCACGTCAACGCAAAAAAACCGCACGCCAAGTTGCCTGCCGTAAACAGGTTCGGCAACAGATAAATCTTCACCCGATCGCCATTCGACAAGGGCGGCGGCGTGTTATTTTCGCCGGGCAACAACCGTCTCACCCCCTTTCACGCGATCGCCAATCCGGACAATAATCTCGGTGTCCGCGGGCACCAGCAGGTCCACGCGCGACCCGAACCGAATCATCCCGATCCGATCCCCCTTCGCCAGCGTCGCCCCCTCCTCCGCCCAACCGACAATGCGACGGGCAATCAGCCCAGCAATCTGCCGCACCCCGTACCGCCGGCCATCCGCGCCCGCAATACCGATAAACCGGTTCTCATTGACCGTCCCCGCCGTCGGCTCCCGCACATCGAGAAATCGACCGGGAAAATATCTCACCAACTCGATCCGCCCGGCCACGGGCGCGCGCTGGACATGAACATTGAACACCGACATGAAAATGCCCACCATCTTCGCCTCGCCCCGGAAATACAACGGCTCGTTCACCGTGGCCACCTCTACCACCCGCCCGTCCGCCGGCGCCACAATCAGAGCCGGATCGGCGGGAATTACGCGGGTCGGGTCGCGGAAAAACGCCAACACAAACAACCATAACGCCCCCGGCAACACCGGCGCCCAGCGCGACGGACACCACACCACCGTGGCCACCGTCAGCGCAAACAACAACAAAATCGGCCATTTCCCCTCCAACAACGTGCGAACCGTAAACATAAATACCAACCGCATCTTAGCCGAACCCGCCGGTTTGTGAAATGATTTCTGCGCGCCCGATTGACGGCACGACACCAAACAGTGTATCAAGCCCCCCACACACCATGAGAACCCGTCCCCGAGCTTTTACAACAACAGAACTGCTCGTGGTCCTGGCATTGTTGGCTGTCCTTTTCCTGTTGGTCATCCCGGCCATCAACACCCGACGCGAAAACCGCAATCGCGCTGTCTGCGCCAACAACCTCCGCGCCATCGGCGTGGCCCTGTTCGCATACGCCCAGGACCACAACCAGCATTTGCCAACCCTGGAACAGAATCGCGGCCCACAAGGGGAACCGGTCGACTGGACCCGTGCCCTCCTTCCACGCTACCTGGCGGCGCCGTCACTATTGCATTGCCCGTCCGACAAAATGAAACGATCCTGCGACGGCCCACCCTGTTCGTACGGAATCTCCGGTGGCGGCGGCGGACTTGAAGGCGTTTTCTGGATCCACGGCGCGCGCCTGGATTGCCCGTACCTGACAAACCGCTCGGAAATCGTTCTGGCCACCGAAGGCTGGAACGGTGGTACACGCGGACCAAGTTGCGTGGGTGACGCCCGTGGATTTTGCGTTTTTGAGCCGAACGAACTTTGGCCGCGGATCGCCTCGTTCCATTCCCATGTCTATCTGGACATTCGCCAAACCTACTCCCGAACCACCCATTACCTGTTTTTGGACGGCCGGGTGGAGTGGATCGAAAACCCAACCGTCGAACGCCTCGTCCGAATGTTTCCGCCGCAACCCGCCGGTTCGTCGCCCTCCCACCAACCCTGCCCCTGATCCGGCATTGCCAAACCACCCAAAAACAGGATAGAAGAAATACCCATGAACATCCTCGACCTATTCCGATTGGACGGCAAAGTGGCCATCGTGACCGGCGCCGCGCGCGGCCTAGGACAAGCATTGGCCCTCGGCCTGGCCGAAGCCGGCGCCGACATCGTGGCGGTGGACATCCTCGAAACGACGGAAACCAATGCCGAAGTCCAAAAACGAGGCCGCAAATGCCTCAGCATCCAGGGCGACATCACTCAAAAAACCTGTATCGAAAAAATCATCCGCGACACCCTGGCCGAGCTGAAACGCATTGACATCCTTTTCAACAATGCCGGCATCATCCGACGAGCGCCCCTGACCGAGTTCACGGAGAAAGACTGGGACGACGTGATGAACCTAAACATCCGCGCCCTCTTCTTCCTGACCCAGGCGGTGGCCAAAGTGATGATCGCCCAGGGCCAGGGCGGTAAAATCATCAATACCGCCTCCATGCTCTCTTTCCAGGGCGGCATCCGAGTCCCCTCCTACACCGCCTCCAAAAGCGCCGTACGCGGCCTGACCATGTTACTCGCCAACGAACTGGCTCCGTACAATATCCAGTGCAACGCCATCGCCCCCGGCTACATGGCCACCGACAACACCGCAGCCCTGCGCGCCGACGAGAAACGCAACGCCGAAATCCTCGCCCGCATCCCCGCCGGTCGCTGGGGCATCCCCGCCGACCTGCAGGGCGCGGCGGTCTTCCTCGCCTCGCGCGCCTCCGATTACGTCAACGGACACACCCTCGCCGTGGACGGCGGGTGGCTGGCCCGCTGATTGAAGAAAACAAACCTCATTCCGTCCAACCACCAACCCCGGAGAAATCATGAAAAAACAGATTGTCGCCGTCATTACCCTGTTGGCCATTGCCGCCGCCGCCCAAGCCGCGCAACCGTTGAAAGCGCTGCTCGTCACCGGCGGCTGCTGCCACGATTACAAAGCCCAGAAAGACATCCTCAAAAAAGGCATCGAGGAACGAGCCAACGTCATCGTGGACATCGTCTGGGCCAATAAAGACGACAAGAACGACGGCAGCACCAAACCCGCCCTGCCCATTCTCGGTAATCCCGACTACGCCAAGGGCTACGACGTCGTCATCCACGACGAATGTGCCGCCGGCATTGACGATCCGAAACTCATCGAGGCCGTACTCGCTCCCCACCGCAAAGGCATCCCTGGCGTCAACCTGCACTGCGGCATGCACTGCTATCGCATCGGCAACCCCGGCCAACCCGCCGAGCCTGGCTCCCAACGCGCCATGTGGTTTGAATACCTCGGCCTCCAATCCAGCGGCCACGGTCCGCAGGCGCCAATCACCATCACCCACATGGACAAAAATCATCCCATCCTCAAAGGTCTCCCCGAATGGACCACCATCAACGAGGAACTGTACAACAACATCAAAATCTTGGACAACTGTCGCCCCTTGCAACGCGGCAAACAGGTCCTCAAACAGAAAGACGGCACCGAAAAAACCGTTGAAACCGTCGTGACCTGGACCAGCACCTACCAAAACACCCGCGTCTTCAGCACCACCATCGGCCACGCGAACCTCACTGTCGGCGATCCGCGCTACCTCGATCTGGTTACCCGCGGCCTGCTCTGGGCCTGCGACAAACTCACCGACGACGGCCAACCCGCTCCCGGCTACGGCCCGAAAAAAATAACGTCCCCCACGCCTTCCGTTGTCAGAAACGGCGCGCCCGCCTATAATCCCTCTCACCGGGATGGGCACGGAAAAATGGAAACGTAGGACACTGCTCTGGGTTGCCATGGCACTGGCAATCGCAGCAGGCCTGTCAGCCGTTTTTCTGTTCCACATCCACCGGGCGCGCCGACAACGAATCACCATCGGCGCCGTCGAACAGGTCGTCCTCCTGCCGTGGAACATCATCCTCCCGGCCCGCGTGGACACCGGTGCTGCCACCTCCTCGCTGGACGCTCGCGACATCCAGGAACTGCCCGGCAAAAAAGAAATCCAATTTCGCCTCCCCGAACGATACGGCGGCCTGCTCGTGCGACGACGCCTGCGCGGCTGGCGAACAGTCACTTCGTCTGACGGGACCAGCGAACGACGACCCGTGGTGACCGTGGAACTACAGCTCGGCAGCCACCGTTTCAATACTCAGGTGACCCTGACCGATCGTTCCCGCATGAAATATCCAATGTTGCTGGGGCGAAACACTCTCGGCAACCGCTACATCGTGGATGTCACGCAGACCAATCTGCTCTCCGCCGAACTCACGGAGTCGGACCTGCCATGAACGCCCGTCACATCGTCTGGACAGTGACCGCCGCCCTTGTGTTGGTCGGGTTGGCTTGCGTCGGTTTGCGCCTGTACGCGCGACAACAGGCACGGTTGTCTTCCGGCGACTCGCTCTGGAGAATCACCTACAAGGTGAAATTCTACGCCGCCCGCACCGGAGCCACCCTGCGGGTCTCGGCCCCACGCGAGACGACGCATGCCCGCGTTTTTCGACACGATATCCAGTACGCCGGCCTGCTCGCTCAGCGTCTTCGCTCCTCCCGCGAACTGTCCCGCGAACTGGCGTTCGCCTCGCTCGGCAGCGGCCCGCACACGATGACCGCCCGTTTCGACCTGCATCTCAGCCCGAAAGACCGATGGCGACCAACCGACCCGACTACGCCACTCACACCCGACCTGCAAAACCGCTATCTGCGCAACACCGACGACATTCCCACCGACGCCCCGCTCGTCCTCGAAACGCTCGCTCGCCTCCAGGCGCCCCCCCCAACCAACATCGCACAGCGCCTGTTCGATTTCTGCGTCCACGACCTGGGAGCCGGCGACGAGCGCGCGCCACACGACGTCCTCACCGCGTTGCAACAACATGCGGCGTCGCCGATCGGACGCGCCCGCGTGTTCGTCGCCCTCTGCCGCGCGGCAGGACTACCGGCGCGGCTGGTGACGGGACTCGCCCTCGAACCATCAGCGGCATCGCAACCGCAATACTGGGCGGAAGCATACGTGGACAAACAATGGGTGCCGTTTGACCCGTCGAACGGACTGTCGGGCGATTTGCCGGAACGTTTTGTGCCGGTAACACGCGACCGCCTTGAGATCGTCCGCGGAACCGACATCTCCGAGTTGGAAACCCGCGTCGAGATTCTCCGCTTGCCACCGGGACCGGGCGCATCGCGGTTCGGACGAAGCCGGCTCGGCGCCATTTTTGATCTAACACGGTTGCCGCTGGACATGCACGAACCGTTGTCGCTTCTGTTGTTGCTGCCGCTGGGAGCGCTGGTGACGGCGTTGTTTCGCGTCGTGATCGGCCTCCGCACCTACGGCACGTTCACACCGACATTGCTGGCGCTGAGTTTTGTGTACGCGGACTGGATCACGGGCTTGATGACGTTTACCGCAGTGCTGGCGCTGGGACTGACCAGCCGCGCCCTGCTGGAACAATTGAAACTGCTGGTCGTACCTCGATTGAGCGTCCTGCTGACGCTGGTGGTGCTGGGCATCATGTTCATGGTGTCGGCGCTGGATTACTTCAATCTCACGCCGAGCGCGCAAGCGGTGATCCTGCCGATGGTGATCCTGACGATGACCATCGAACGGTTCTACCTGACCAGCGAGGAGGACAACCCGTTATTTGCGCTGAAACTTCTGGCGGAAACACTGCTGGTCGGAGCCTGTTGTTACGGCGTGCTCCGCTGGAGAGCGGTCGGCGAACTGATGTTTACGTTCCCCGAACTGCACCTTTTTACCATCGCCGCGTTGGTGCTACTGGGGCGCTATCCCGGTTACCGCTGGACCGAACTGTGGCGGTTCCGCGACCTGAAGAAACCATGAAACTCCCGTTCCTGTTGCCTCGCGACCTGCGCGCGCTCGGCGTGCTCGGCATGAACCGCCGCAACGCCGAGTTCATCCTGCCCGGCAACCCCCGCCATCATTACCCGCGCGTGGACGACAAGTTGCTGACCAAACAACTTTGCGAATCGCACGGCATCCCCGTCCCCCAAACCTATGCCATCCTCGAATATCACAGCGATCTGCGCCAATTTCGTCGTCTTGTCGCCGCGCACTCCGAGTTCGTCATCAAACCGTGCAAAGGCGCCCAGGGTCGCGGCATCGTCGTCGTGGCGTCACACGACGAAACAACGTTCACCACGTCTGGCGGCGAGACGTGGACATGGCCGGACCTGCACTATCATCTCGAAACCATTCTGGCAGGATTGTATTCCCTCGGCGGCCAACCCGACCGCGCGCTCGTCGAGCAACGGATCGTCCCCCACCCCATCTTCCTGCCACTGACGAAGGGCGGCACGCCCGACATCCGGGTCATTCTCTACCGCCACGCCCCGGTCATGGCCATGGCCCGGTTGCCAACCCGCGCCTCACGCGGACGGGCCAACCTCCACCAGGGCGCCGTCGGTGCCGGGATTGAATTGGAGAGCGGACAATTTTTTGGTGGCGTCTGCCGGGACCGAGCCGTGACCGTTCACCCCGACACTGGTGCGCCCGTGGCCGGCCTGGTGGTGCCGCAGTGGAAGGAACTGCTGGCGGTGGCGGTGCGGCTGGCAAAGGTTCTGGAATTGAATTATCTCGGCGTAGATTTTGTGCTCGATGCCGAGCGCGGTCCGGTGGTGTTGGAAGCCAATGCACGCCCCGGTTTGGCCATCCAAATTGCGAACCGGGCCGGACTGCTACCCCGGTTGCGGGAACTGGATCGTGGAACGGGTGTTTCACCCGCAGTCTCCACCTGATAACCAGCCACGCCCGCCGACTATCCGACCTCTCGACCACAGAGACAACACACCACAACTCGACACGACATAACACACCACCCCATCCATCCCTCTCTCCCCCCACACATTCATTACACAATTTTGAGACGATCGTCTCAAAATTGTGTAATCATTCGTCAGGTAAGTTTTTTACAGGCGAGTTTTTCAGGGCGGTTTTTTTAGTTCAGGACTGTTTTTTAGAAACGGGGTTTTCAGGAACAGGTATCAGGTCGGGACATTTCGCTCGGCGTCTTGTGCCCATGCCAATGCGTTGGGAAAGACGCGCGTTTTCGGCAGTGCAGGCCGGTCGTGCCGAGCCGCGTGACATGAGAGGAAGGAGGTGGCCATTTTTGACGGCAAAACTGCCAGCGCCGACTTGCTCTCGACGAGGCCAACACATGCGAGCAAGCAAACGTCTCAGCACGTTCGTCTGCGATGACGGAAGAAAAAGGGTTGTCAATCCGTCATATCTGATTCTGTTGAAAAACTCTGCCCGTGGAGCACTACCCCATGAACGAAATGACTTGTGCGGGAGCGTATTTCCGAAATGCTGTGTCTGCCCTGTGATTTTCTGTGTTCACCGGGCTTTTTCAGCCGAATCCACATCTGGGGCGCCCGCTTATTTCTTTTCTTTGTCCCAGCCCTGCGCTTTGATGAGGGTTTCGAGGTCGGCCCTCGGAGCAAAGGCAGCGGGGACGATGTTGTGTTTGGTGAGATAGCTGAAAATGCGGAAGATGGATTTTATTTCGTTCTTTTTGCCTTCGAGTTTGTCGGCGGAAAGCGCTTTTACGCTGGCGACGTATTGGGCGGCCATTTGGTCAACCTTTTGGAAGGTCGGATCGTCCTTTTCGTACACGAGCGATTCGGCGTATCGCAGCATCTGTTCCAGTGATCCGGCGGGCTTTTTGGCGGCGTCCTCACGGATGGCCGCGGCAATCTGTTTGCGCAGGGCCGCGGTTTCTTCGATGCTCATGGGGCCGTGGATGCCGGGTTCGGGTTCGGTGCGTGGTGGAAGCGGTTTCAACCAGATGTTGCGGAATCGGACCGGGTTGCCGTGGTCTTGGAGTTTCAACGGGCCGTCGCCAAGCGGACAGGGTTTGGTGCGGCGCATGTGACCGCCGGGGCCTTCGAGTTGGGTTTTGTCCTGCACGAGGACACCGTTGCAATAGACGGTGACGTAGCCGGGGCAGATGCACTGGCCATCCTTGTAGATGGGGCGGCGGTAAAGGATATCAATCTGCTGGAATTCGCCCGGTGGGCGCAACGCGTTGGCCAGGGGTGGCGCGGTGCCATAGACCGAGCAGGCAAATCCGTCGGCGTAGGTGGGGTTGTTGTAGTTGTCGAGCACCTGGATTTCGGGGCCGCCGGGCAGGAAGATGCCGCTGTTGCCGCGGCCCTGGCTTTCGCCTTCAATTTTGGTGGGGGCAGCCCATTCGACGTGCAACTGGCAATCGCCGAAGTTCTCTCGGGTGCGGACGTAGCCAGATTTCGGCACGCATTCCATGGCGCCGTCGCGCACAATCCACTTGGTCGGAGCGCCGTCCTTGTCGGCGACCCAGTTGGCGCGCAAGGAGGCTTCGGTGCCGTCGAACAACACGATGGCGCCGTCGGGAGGCGGGCAGGGTTTGTACGGTTGCGGTTCAACCCGTGGCGGTTGCGGGCGGTTCCAATCGTGAACGCACCATGGATGTCGTTCATCGGGCGGATCGCCGTAAAATGGAGAGCCGGTGGAGGCGGCAAAACTGGTGGCGGCGAGTGCCAGGGCAGCGAAGAGAAGATGTGCTTTCATGGAAGAATTCCTACCGCGTCTTTGGTCGCATGGCAAGAACGGACATTGCGGCGGCTTTCGAGCCGGGCTACACTGCCGGCCATGAAAATTCTTTTCATTGGCGGCACGGGAAACCTCTCGACGGCCTGCGCGGCGCGCCTGCAACAGCGGGGCGACGATGTCACGTTGTTGACGCGCGGGCGTGCGCCTGTTCCCCGCGGGTTTCGGTCGGTAAAGGCCGATCGCGGAGACGTGACGGCGTTGCGCACTCTTGCGCCGGAGGTGGTGGTGAACTTTCTCGGTTACGAACCGTCCGATCTCGCGCCGCACCGGGAGGCTTTTGCCGGTCGAATCCGCCAGTACATCTTCATCAGCACTGCGGCCGTGTATGTGAAACCGCCGACGGCATTGCCGATTACCGAGCGCGAACCGCTTGGCAACCCGTTCTGGGATTACGCCCAAAAAAAACAGGCCTGCGAGGAATGGCTCCGTGCCCATCCCGATTTTCCGGTCACCATTGTTCGTCCGTCCCACACGTACGGCCCGCGCTGGTTTCCCAACATCGTCGCCAGCGCCAGTTACACGCTCGCGGCGCGGCTGCTGGCGGGCCAGGCGCTGTTCCTGTGGGAGCATGACAATCCGTGGACGTTGACGGCCGCAAGCGATTTTGCCGTTGGCCTTGCCGGGCTGGTCGGCAACGAGGCCGCCATCGGCGAAGCGTTTCACATCACCAGCGACGAGACGTTGACCTGGCCGGAGATTTACGCCGAAACCGCCGCGGCGCTGGGCGCGCCGCCGCCGAACATTGTGCGAATGCCGTTGGACTGGCTTTGCGAGAGGTTTCCGCAACTGGCCGGCCCGCTCAAAGGCGACAAAGCCAACCCCGCCGTCTTCGACAACGCCAAAATCAAACGGTTCGTCCCCGGATTCGCCTGTCAAACGCCCTTCCGCGACGGCATTCGCGAATCGGTCGCATGGGCCAAAACCCATCCAGCCGATGTCGCGGTGCATGCCGAGTACAACGCGCTTTACGACGTCGTCGCGGCGGCATGGAGGGCGTCATGACGACGAGCATCAAGGGGCTGTACCGCGATGAGCTTCTCCAGCGGGTCCAGCCTTCCTACCGCGCCGATCAGATCCTGCAATGGGTGTATGAAAAACAGGCCGACTCGTTCGACGCGATGACCAATCTGCCGGCGGAATTGCGCGCGAAACTGGCGGAGCAATTCGAGATCAACGCCGTCCACGAGTTGCAGACCCGACACGCCACCGACACGACGGAAAAATTCCTGTTTCGGCTTCGCGACGGCGCGTTGATCGAGACCGTGCTGATTCCCGCCACACCGGGTCTGACCAGCACCGATGATCGCCAGACCGTGTGCATCTCGACGCAGGTCGGATGCGCGTTTGGCTGCAAGTTTTGCGCCAGCGGGCTGAACGGGTTCAAACGCAATCTCACCGCCGCCGAGATGGTGGACCAGGTCTGTCACGTCCAGAAATTAACCCAACAAAAGGTCAACAACATCGTCGTCATGGGCATGGGCGAGCCGTTGGCCAACTACGACAACGTTCTGCGGGCGCTGCGCATCCTCAATGCCCCGTGGGCGCTCGGCATCGGCGCCCGCAAGATGACCGTCTCCACCGCGGGCCTCGTAACCGGCATCCGCCGGCTGGCCGAGGAACCAATGCAGATTCGCCTGGCGGTGTCGTTGCACGGCGCCACCGACGAGGTTCGCGGCAAGATCATGCCGATCAACAAAAAATTTCCCTTGAGCGAGTTGTTGGCCGCCTGCGAATACTACGCCAAGGTCAAGGGCAAAATGCTCACTTTCGAGTACATCCTCATCGAAAACGTCAACGACTCGCTCCCGCAAGCCCACAAACTCGCCGCGTTGGCGCGCCGGGTTCGCGCGAAGGTAAACCTCATCCCGTACAATCCCGTGGAAGGTTTACCGTGGCAGCGCCCCGACCGCGACCGCTGCAAGGTCTTCCAACACGTCCTCCGCCAGGCAGGCATCTCCGCGACGTTGCGCGTCGAAAAAGGCACCGACATCGCCGCCGCCTGCGGCCAGTTGCGGCTGCAACATGAATCCAGGCACGTGTAACCTTTTGCCCGTCGTTCCCGTCTTACAAAGGTAAAAGGAGCAAGTGAACCGATGAGAAACACGACGAATGTGCTGACGAAAGCGGGTTTGATCACGGCCCTGGCAATCGGGGGATTTTCCGCCGCGCCGGCCCGCGCCGCGGAAGCGGAGACGCCCCGTTTCGAGGCTGTCGAGCAATTCATAACGGAGAAACTCAATGCCGTCCAGGAACTGAGTGCCGAGCAGCGCGACAAAGTCCGCGCGGCGGTCCGCGAACAGTTGCCCGCCCTGAAAAAGACCGTGACGAAGTTTGCCGAGCAACAACGGGCGTTGCGCGAGATGCTCGCCGATCTGAATGTGGAGGAGAAGACCATCCGCGCCGAGGCTGCCAAACTCGCCGACGCCCTGGTGGACTACGCCAAACAACGCGCCCAACTGGTGTCGAAACTCAAGGAACTGTTGGAAGTGACCGGCCGCCCGGAAGCGACCGAGCGCCTCACGCGGTTTGTGGATGAGATTGCCAGACAACTGGGTCGGGAGTAAAACCAGTGCGTGATGGGCGCCCTCAACGGAGAACCGTCCGATGAACGCCTCATTCAGTCCACCCTCGCGGGCGAGGACGAGGCGTTCGCCGCGCTCGTTGCCCGACACAAACGCCGCGTCATCCGCATCGCCACCCGGTTCACCCGCTCCGAGGCCGAACTCGACGACCTCTCTCAGGAGATTTTTATCAAGGCGTATCGGCACCTTGACAAATTCCGGGGCGAAGCGCCCTTCGAGCACTGGCTCGCACGCGTCGCCATCCGCGCCTGCTACGATCATCTCCGACGCGCCCGACACGACCGCGAAACCGTGGCGCTCAACGAGATTACAGCGGCCGACGACGACCATGCTGCTTCGCAACGCGCCCGTGACCTGTTGGAGTTTGCGCTGGCCAAACTCTCCCCGGAGGAACGTCTCGTGATCACGCTGCTGGAGTTGGAAGAGCACACGGTGCGCGAGGTGGCCGCGTTGACCGGCTGGAGCGAGTCCAATGTCAAGGTCCGCGCCTTCCGCGCCCGTCAAGCCCTGAAACGAATTTTGGAGACGCACCATGAACGATGAGCAACTCAACAACCTGTTCGCTGCTGCCCGCCGCGCGCAGCCCGACACCGCGCGCGTCGAGCGGGGATTTGAGACGCGGTTGTTGGCCCGGCTGCGCGCCGAGCGCGCCGCCGCCGTGCCGTGGTTTGTGTGGACCTGGCGGCTGGCGCCGCTGTTTGCCGTCATCGTGATCGCGCTCGGTATCTGGAACTACGCCAGTTCCGGCAACCCGCTGGCCGAACTGACAACCGATTACAGCGGCGAGGCCGCGCTCGTTGTGATGCTGACAGGAGACTGACATGAAACACTGGAAAGCCATCCTCGGTGTAATCGGCATCTTCGTGCTCGGCGCGCTGGCGGGCGCGTTGCTCACGCATCGGCTCTACATGAAACGTGTCCGCGCCCTGGCGCGTGGCGAAGCGATGGTGCCGGCGGAAACGATCGCGCGTCGCATCGGACAGCGGTTGGGCTTGACGGCGGAACAGCGGGCCAGATTGGTTCCCCTGATCGCCGACACCCGCCAGCGACTGAACCGGATTCGCGCCGACACCGAACCGCAGGTGCGCGAGGCGTTTCAGGAGCTGGAGGGCCGAATCCGGCCGTTGCTTACACCCGAACAACAAACCCAATTCGACAAACTGCTGGCGGAATTCAACCGCCGCTGGCCCAACGTCACGGTAACACCGTCCCTATGATCACACTCCTTGCCGTTGCCATGCTGTCCGCCACCAACCTCACCTGGCGCGATGCCGGGCGCGACCGGGAGATACCGGTCAGGATTTACGCGCCCGCCAACGCCACAAACGCGCCGTTGATCGTGTTTTCGCACGGCCTGGGTGGTTCCCGTGAAGGCTACGCCTATCTTGCCCAACACTGGGCCACCAACGGCTACCTCTGCGTGGTCGTTCAACATCCCGGCAGCGATGACTCGGTCTGGCGCGGCCAGCGCGACAAACTCTCGGCCATGCGACAGGCGGGCAACTGGGAGAACGCCCGGCAACGGGCGCTCGATGTCAGTTTTGTCATTACCCAGATGAGCAAGGACCCGCGCGTCAACCCCAACGCCATCGGCGTGGCCGGGCATTCCTTTGGCGCACAAACCGCCCTGCTCGTCGTCGGCCAACGGCTGGCCGCCAAGAGCTACCGCGACCCGCGTGTGAAAGCCGCCATCCCGATGTCGTCACCCCGCCCCGCCATCGGCGAGGTGTACCGCGACGTGACAACGCCCTGCCTGCACCTGACCGGCACCAGGGACGACAGTCTGATTTTCAACACTACCGCCCGGGACCGGCGGTTTGCCTTCGACAACATCAAGGGACCGGGCCAGTGGCTGGTGACTTTCGAGGGGGCGACGCACATGACGTTTGCGGGTCGGGGCGAGCCGCAACATCTCGCATGGATCCGCGAGATCACGACGCGATTTTGGGATGCGCATCTCAAAAATGACCGGGCCGCCCTCGTCTGGTTGTCCGACGGCGGACTGGAGAAACTTGTCGGCGCCGGCGGTGTTGTAGAATACAAGTAACCCGACAAAAGGAGAACCGACCATGAAAACCATCCTGTTGACCACCCTGATTGTTGGCGGGGCGCTGACCCTGTCACCGACCGTTCGCGCCGAAGAAGCCCGGCGCGGCGGCGAGCGCGGCGAGCGCATTCGCGAGCGGATGCAGGAAGTGAGCAAGGAATTGAACCTCACCGATGAGCAGCGCGAGAAACTCAAACCGATCTTCCAGGCGCAGGCGGAAAAGATGAAAGAGCTTCGCGCCGACACGACCCTGAGCCGCGAGGAAAAGATGCAGAAGTGGAAGGCCATTCGCGAGGAGTTTGCGCCGAAGATCAAGGAAGTCCTCACGCCCGAACAATTCGAGAAGTGGCAGAAAATGCGCGAAGAGATGCGCGAAAAACTCGGCGAACGCGCCCGGCAACGTCGCGGCGACGAGAAGAAGTAACCCAATGGAGACTTGTCGGCGCCCGCCCGAACCCGTCGGGTGGGCGCCGTTGTCGCTTACGCACAACGCGAACACCGTCTCCATTTTATATTACCTCTGGTCGCAGGATCAGGACGGGACGGGCCTTTCAAAAAGGGGCCGAAGCCACGGCATGAGGTGAACGAAGCATGGTAACCTTTTGAGTGGCGAGGAAGTATGAATAGAGGAAGGAGCCATTGCGCCATGAAGACAAGCTTCGGTTTGTTGGGGGTTTTCCTGTTGACTGTTGCGTCGTTAGCCGTGGACGCCGCCACGGCGCCGGCTGCGCCGACCGCGCCGACCGTCTCGCAGGAAGAATCGTTGCGAGCGCGGGTAAAAAGCTACAACGAGGCGTTGGTTCGGGAGGATTACGACACGGCCATCCGCTACATCAACCCCGATCTCGTCGAGTTGGTGGGACGGGACGAGATGAAAAAGAAGCTCAAGGAGATCATGGGAGCCATCATCGGGTTGAACGCGCTGGTGGATCGAAAACTGACGGGTTGCAGCATCCGCAAGGTCACCATTGAAAAGGACGGCACCAACGCCACCGTCCAACTCTTCTTCTACAGCGTGGATCGCAAGGGCGGCGGCAATCGCAAACAGTTCCCCGGCGAGCAGAAATGGGTGCTCGTGGACAAAGCCTGGTACTGGATGAAATAGCCGGCGATCGGCCTCAGTATTTGGTGATGACCAGGCGTTTCAACACGGGTTCCTGACCGGCTTCAGCGGGCACCAACACGCCCCACACGCTCCGACCCGTTTCAAGGTCTGCGGCACTGCCCACCGTGCGCCGGGTGTATTTCATCTTCTCCGATGACTTGATGGTGATCGTTTTCTCACCGACCAACACCGTCAGCCCGTCGTCTTTGATGCGGAGAATACCGACGCAGTAGTTCTGTTTCTCGTCAATCACCTTGTAGGTCCGGTACGAGTCGGGCATTTTCTCGACCGTGGAAGCGGTGATCACGGCCGTCCCGTCGGAGAATTTGCCCGTTACCTTGACGGGGGAACCATCGGGCACGTCGTTCGCTTCAACCAGTGTGATCACTTCAAAAACACTCTTGTCGTTGTACCGGATCACCTGTTCGTTGTCCCCGGCTTTCACGGTGAATGTCTTTGCGTCGGCGTCCACTTTGGTAATCTTGCCGGAAACGGTCGGTTCGGCCGCTCCCGCGCCGAGGACGGCGGCCAACAAAATAACAGGAACAAATGTGTTGCTCTTGAACATGCGCGTTGTTTCCTTTTCTTCTCAACCATAATCCCTCGAAGGGGAGAAAATCAATTTTGCCGTAACGGTGGCGCCTTCAAACAATTCGCTTGGTTGGCGGCGTCGGTTTGGCGTAAAAAATGTTTTCATGAAGAAAATCCTTGGTTTCATCGCGGGTTGGCTGTTTGGAGCGGGTTTGACCGTTTTTGCCGACGCCCGGCTTCTCATCGAAGCGGAGAGCTTTGCCAACAAAGGCGGATGGTCGGTGGACCAACAGTTCGTGGAACAAATGGGATCGCCCTATCTCATCGCTCACGGGCTTGGCCAACCGGTAAAAAACGCCTCCACTCGCGTGAACGTCCCCGCCGACGGCTCCTATCGCGTCTGGGTCCGAACCAAAAACTGGGTGCCCGGCGACTGGAAAGCGCCCGGTCGGTTCAACGTGCGAATCAATGGCCGCCGGTTGTCGCCCGAATTCGGCGTCCTCGCCGGCTGGCAGTGGCAGGACGGTGGCACCGTCGAACTGAAGGCGGGCGAGACCTCCATTGAGTTGGAGGATTTGACCGGTTTTGACGGGCGTTGTGACGCCATTTACCTGACCACGGACCTCTCGGAAACCCCTCCCAACGATCTGAAATCACTCCGCGCTTGGCGGGACCGTTTGCTCGGAATCCCCGCCGTCCCGCCGTCGGCCGGTCGCTTCGACCTGGTGGTTGTCGGTGGCGGCATCGCCGGATGCGCGGCGGCACTGGCCGCGGCCGAGCAGGGACTAACCGTGGCCCTCATCCACGACCGGCCGGTTCTCGGCGGCAATGCCAGCGGCGAAGTGCGCGTCCACACCATTGGCATTACCGGTTACGCCACGCGGATCCTCAAGGGCATCAACTCCAAACACTGGCCCAACGGCTCGGAATTGTCGCTCACCGACGACCGCAAACGCCACGCCACCATCAACGCCGTCGCTGGCATCCGCCAATTTCTTTCCTGGCGCGCCTATGGCGTCGAAATGAACGGTGACCGGATCGTCCATGTGAACGCCCGCCACATCGAGACTGGGGAAGCCCGTTCTTTTGCTGCACCGGTCTTTATTGACTGCACCGGTGACGGTTGGATTGGATACTGGGCTGGCGCCGAACACCGATACGGACGCGAGGCACGCGACGAATTCGACGAGGGCTGGGAACAGCACGGCGACATATGGTCGCCCGCCGTCCCCGACAAACGGGTCATGGGCGTCTCCCTGTTGTGGAATTCGGAAGCCACCGCCACGGCCACGGCGTTCCCCGAACTGCCTTGGGCCGCTCCCGTTGCCAAGGACAACGTTGCCATCAAAGGCGAATGGTTTTGGGAGTACTCCCGCAACGACCTCGACATGTTCGAGAACGCCGAGGAGATCCGCGACCACCTGTTGCGTGCCATCTACGGCACGTTCGCCAACGCGAAGAAAAAACCACAGTACGCCACTCATGCGCTCCGATTCGTCGGCTACATCAGCGGCAAACGCGAGTCTCGCCGCCTCATTGGCGACTACCTGTACACCCTCAAGGACATGACCGAGGGACGCACCTTTCCCGACGCCGTTGTCACCGAAACCCGCGAGGTGGACCTCCATTACCAGCGCAACTACAAGGACCCCCGCTATCCGTACGACTTTTTTTCCACCGCTCTTTTCAAGAAAGTCCCCCGTTATTACATCCCGTTCCGCAGCCTCTATTCCAAAAATATCGCCAATCTGATGATGGCCGGACGCTGTTTCAGTTGCTCGCACGTGGGACTGGGCGGCCCGCGCGTCATGAACACCTGCGGCCAGATGGGCGCCGCCACCGGCTATGCCGCGGCATTGATCAAAAAACACAACACCACCCCGCGCGGCGTGTACCAAAATCATCTCGCGGAACTGCTCCGCCTGGTCCTGCCCGACCCGGCCAAGGAACCCGCCGAACCCGCGGAAAGCCCGCGCCCCAACCAAATCCTCATCCATGCGCCGGGCGACGAACTCTACCGGGTCCTCCGCCAATTCCCCATCGAAACACTGCCCGCCATCGTGCACAACGCCATCCGCCTGATTCCTCAACGCGGCAGTTCCGCCAAACCGGCGTCGGGTTACCATTTCACCGTCAATGCGCCCGTGGATGTCTGGATCGCCGTTCACCAGCGAGGCAACCCCAACATTCCCGCCGAATGGGAAAAAACCAAATTCACCCTCTCCTGGAAACAGGGACGCGATACGCTTTATCACCGCCAATTTCCCGCCGGCGTGGTCGCGGTGCCAGGCCATTCCGGCAAGGAAAAGAATGTTTACGGACTACCCCATCTGACGTTCGTTCTCCCCTCCGGCCCCCCGCCCGCCGAAGGATTCCAAATCACCAACCCGTCCTTCGACGAATAACCGCTCAATCGCCCCGCAGATCGTAACAAAGCAACCGCGGCGGCGTCTCCTGAAACGGGTCGCGGCTGTTCTGGCAGACGTACAACAACCCGCGGCTCAGCACCGGTGGTGTCCACGTGTCGCGGGCGGTAAACAACCGTGTCCGCGCCAGTTCCCGATACCCCTGCGGATTCAAGTCCAACCAGAGCAAATGCCCAAACTCGCCCAGACACAGACACCGCCCGTCCACCAACAACAACCAACCGCGCGCCGTGGCAAACGATACCGTTTGCGCGCCCTCTCGCCCTTTGATGACCTCTTCCCAACGCGGTTTCGCCCGCCAAAGTTCTCTTCCGCTGTTCACCTCCACACAAACCAACGCTGCCTGACCCGAACCATAACCGTCCACGCCGTAAAGATGCCCGTCCTTTACCACCGATGTCATGAAATGCGTCCCAAACCTCGGACTCGTCCAAGCCGCCTCGCAACGCCCGTCCGCCTTCACCGTCACCAGCGCCCCGCCCGCGCCGTAACACTCGGAAATAAACACCTGGTTGCCAATCACCACCGGCGTGGACGCATTCACCGACTCGAATCGCCGTCCGCGCCACGGAAACGATCCCAAAATCTTCCCCTCATCCGGCTCCAGCACCAGCAACCCCCCGCTCGGCGGATCGCTCTCTCCGCCCGCAAACACAAACAACCGCCGCCGCCCTTCTACCGTTGCCGCCACCGGCGTGGCGTAGCTCGGTCCCCACGGGTGCGGCGCGCCCCAGAGCATTCGACCCGTGCGCGTGTCGAAAGCCGCCACACACGGCCCGTCGGGAGCGCCGACATTGACAATCAATTTGTCGCCCTCCACCAACGGCGTGGCGCCAACGCCGAAAAAGTTTTGTTTCAGCTTGAACTCCTTCACCAGGTCGCGCTGCCAGCGCACCCGCCCGCTCTCCAACTCCAAACAATGCAATTGACCGTCGGCGCCGAACGTGAACACCGCGTCGCCCGCAATGACCGGGCTGCAACGCGGCCCCTGGTTGTAGCCGTAACGGTCCCGATACTCCGTCGGATAACAGAACCGCCAGTACCGTCGTCCATCCAGCGCGTTCAGACAATCCACCACCGCTTCATTACCGACCCGATGAAACAACACCAGTCGCTCCCCCACAACAGCGGGCGCGCCATAACTGTCGCCCTTTTTCATCTCCCAGACCAATCGCGGTCCGCCAACGGGAAACTCCTTCAACAGTTTTGTTTCCGCCGAGACCATGTTATGGGTTGGCCCCAAAAACGACGGCCAATCGCTTGTGACCGCGCCCGGTGCCAGGGGTTTGGGCGGCGTGTGAAAGATCGCCTCCGGATTCGGTTGCAGTGCTGCCGTCGCAAGCGCCAGAAGGGCTGTGGTAAAAAGCGCGTTCATCCTGTGCTGACTACTCTCACACCCACCCGCCGCCCGTCAACCAGGGGTGTGATCAAAAGTGGTGGACTGCACGTCGTTTCCAGGACATGCTTCCAGCTTGTCCACCCACCACCGCAGACGCCTCCGACACCGCGCCCGCCATATGAACGGGGACAAGCTGGAAACTTCCCCCACCCCGACCATCGCTTCGGGTCATGTCCGTCAACCAGCAGGAGCTTGACTTGCCCGTTTGCGTTTCTACTCTGGGGTCAAACGGGTCATGTCATCGGAACTCCTCCAACGGATGCGCGACTGGAAACTGCGGCTGAAAGCACGCACCGTGGTCCGCGCAGGCGTGTGGTGGCGCGGCGCGCCGGTCATTGCCGTGACGGGCACCAACGGGAAAACCACGACGGTCCAATTGATTGACCGAATGCTGCGCGAGGCCGGCTACAAGACGGCCCGTTGCACCACGTACGGCGTCTGGCACAACGGCGTTCGCGTCGCCGGTGGCGACCGGGCGGGTCATCGCGGTGTGTGGCGGGCGTTGCATTGTCCGGGCTTGCAGGTTCTGGTGGCGGAAGTGGCTCGCGGCGGATTGCTGCGGTATGGAACGGGATTTGCGCGTTGCCGGGTCGGCGTGATCACGAATGTGTTGGCCGACCACCTCGGCGAGGGAGGAATCGGAACGCTGGACCAGATGGCGGCGGTCAAATCCGAGGTGGCGCGGCGCGCCGATCCGCGCGGCGTGGTGGTATTGAATGCCGATGATGCGCGGGTGCGCGCCATGGCACAGGTCAGTCGCGCCCGTCCGATTTTCTTCACCATGGAAGGACGCGAGCGCGAGTTCGAGCGCAGCTGGTTTCTGCGTGAGGGTCGGCTCTGGCGCAAGCACGGCGCAAGCGAGGAGCCGCTGATCGCCGCGGCGGAGATGCCGATGACCTTGGGCGGACATCAGCGGCACAACATCGCCAACGCGCTGGCGGCGCTGGCGGCCATCGAGGGAATCGCTGATCTGTTTCCCGTGTCGCGCGCGACGCAGTTGGCCGCGCTGCGGGCGTATGAACGCGATCCGCGCGAGTATCCGCCCGGTCGGTTCCTGCTGACGCGGTTTCGCGGCCAGCCCGTGTTATTGTTGCACTGCAAGAACCCCGAATCCCATCGGCTGGAGGCGGCCATGGTGCGCCGCGTCCAATCGGCACTCGGCTGCCGGTATCTGGTCGGCGTGGCCACGTCTGCCGGCAATCGTTCGGAGGAATACCACCGCGAGGTCTCGGAGGAAATCGCCCGTTTGAGCGATGGCGTGTTTTTGTGTCCGCCGCATCGGCGATTTCTTCGCGGTCTGACGCCGGAGGAAATCCTCCGTCGGCTTTCGGTGGCTTTGAAACCGGAACAACGGCTCGGCGTCGAGGCGTTGCCGACGGCAACGATGATTGAGCGGGCGCGGGCGCGGTTCGGGGATTCTTTTCTGCTGGTATATTTTCTTGCCTACGCTGACCCGTTATTTCAACTGGATGAATTCCTGCGCGAAGCTGAGTTTCTGCCTATTCCCGCCGCGGCGTTGGAAGGGGAAGGCTGACACGACAACGGGCGGTCGCGCACAGGATCGCGCGGACGGCGGGCGCGATCAGATGAACAGCGTGGCGTTGGATTGATCGGCTTCGCCGAGAAACGCAGCCACGCCGCCAAATTCCACGCCGTCCACCAGTTCTTCCTTGCGCAGGCCCATGACTTCCATGGTCATGGTGCAGGCGATCAGTCGGACATTGTTGTGGCGGGCGGTGCTCACCAACTCGCTCAAGGACGGGACATTCTTTTTGCGCATGGTGTTTTTCATCATGGCGGTGCCGAGGCCGAACAGGTTCATTTGGGAGAGTTTCAACGCTTCCGCGCCCTGGGGCATCATCCAGCCAAACATCCGGTCCAGAAGCGGTTTTTCGACCGGAGGCGGGTTTTGTTTGCGCAGCGCGTTCAACCCCCAAAAGGTGAAAAACATCGAGACCGGCTGCCCCATGGCGGCGGCGCCGTTGGCGATGACGAAGGCCGCCGTCACGCGGTCAAGGTCGCCACTGAATACCACAATGGTTTTGCGTTTTGCCGCCGTAACAACAGGGGCGGTCGGAGGCGCGACGACGGCGCCGATTTTACGGATGCGGGCCTGCCAGAGATGGCCGTCGCGGCGCATTTCGACGAGTTGATGCCCATTGGCGACACACCAGGCGCGGGCATCGGACTCGAAGCCGGGATCGGCCACGCGCGCAATAATCTCGTCGCCGACGGCGAGGCGGTCCATGTTTTCCTTCAACTTCATGATCGGGCCGGGACATTGCAGCGTGGTGCAATCCAGCGTCACCACCTTGCCGCTGGGCGCCGCCAGTTTTTCCTCGGCGTAGGCCACAAACGGCGTTTTGTCTTCTTTCACGGTCATGGGACCGCCACGATGGCAGGCCTGGAAGGTGATACTGCCGCCGGCAAGCGTGGCGACGTCGCGGAACCCGCGTTGTGTCAGCAACCGGTAGGCAAGGTAACTGCGGAATCCAACCTTGCAGTAGAGGCGGATGGGTTTGTCCGTCGGCAGTTCCGAGGCGCGCCGGCGAAGTTCACAGAGCGGGATGTTGATGGCGCCGGGAATGTGCCAGGCGTCGAATTCGGGTTTGCTGCGAACGTCCACCAGCACCGCTGCCTCGGTTTTGGTCGGATAATCCTCGGCGTACCAGAAACGCACGTCGCCGCGCAACAGGTTGGCGGCGATGAACCCGGCCATGTTGACGGGGTCTTTGGCCGAGCCGAACGGAGGCGCGTACGCTAGTTCGAGCTGTTCGAGATCATAAACGGTCAAGCCCGCCCGTAGTGCCGTCGCCAACACATCTATTCGTTTGTCCACACCGTCGCCGCCAACCACCTGGGCGCCGAGGATTTTACCGTCGCCGGGCGCGAAGAGCAGTTTGATGTGCAGCGGCAATCCGCCGGGATAGTAGGCGGCGTGGCTGGTCGGGTGCAAATAGACCTTGTGATAAGGTCGGCCGAGTTTCTGGAGAGTTTTCTCCGAGGCGCCGGTGGCGCCGCCGACAAGGTCGAACACTTTCACAATGGCGGTGCCCTGGGTGGAGCCGTATGTGGTGGCGCGTCCGGCGATGTTTTCGGCCACAATGCGTCCCTGGCGGTTGGCCGGACCGGCCAGCGGGATCAGAGACGGTTCGCCGCTCACGGTGTCCACCACCTCAACGGCATCGCCGGCCGCATAAATGTCAGGGTCAGACGTGCGCAGGTGCGGGTCCACCTTGATGCCGCCGCGTGGGCCGAGTTCGAGACCGGCAGCGCGGGCAAGCGCCGTTTCGGGGCGCACGCCGACGGAGAGGATCACCAGATCGGCGGTCAATGTCTCGCCGTTTTTCAATTCGACGCTCACCCGTCCCTCTGCGTCGCGGAAGGCCGCCGCAGCGGTACCGAGGTGGAGCTGAACGCCGTTGCGTTGGAGGGATTGCTGAAGCGGCCAGGCCATTTCCGGGTCCAGCGGCGGCATGATCTGGTCGAGCATTTCAACCAGGGCAACAGCGAGGCCGCGTTGGCGAAGGTTTTCAGCCATTTCGACGCCGATGTAGCCGGCGCCGATGACGACGGCCGATTGGGCGCGGTTGTCCACAATGGATTTGATGCGGTCCATATCCTCAACATTGCGGAGCACAAACACGCGCGGATGCTCCAGCCCCGGCAAGGGCGGACGCACCGGCGTCGCGCCGGGACAGAGGACGAGTTTGTCGTAGCGTTCCGAGTACTCGCGACCCGATGCCAATTCGCGGACGCGGATGGAGCGGGCTGCCCGGTCAATGGCAATGACCTCCTGACCGGTACGGACATCGAGATTGAGCAAGTCGCGCAAGCTCTGCGGCGTTTGCAACAACAACGCCTCGCGCTCCTTGATATCGCCACCGATGTGATACGGCAGGCCGCAATTGGCAAACGACACATGCCCACTGCGCTCGAACACAATAATCTCGGCGCTCTCATCGAGCCGTCGCAAACGGGCTGCCGCCGACGCGCCACCCGCCACACCTCCGACAATCAGGACTTTCATGCTAGAAACAGAACCACGAACGCCCTAAAGGTTACAAGTTGAATGGCGCCGCAACGCAGCCTATAGTCATCCCTCCATGAACGCCCTGCTTGCTTTCCTGTTGCTGGCCGCCGTCCCGCGCGCCGACATCGTTTCGTATGCTGCCGACCAGAGCGAAGGCATCTGGCGCCGCTGCGAAAACCCCGACAAATTCGATCTCTCCACCCGCGACCTGTTCACCGTCGCCCTGGCCTGGTGCGAAGCCAAACGTCACCCCGACCGCCTCACGCGTCTCTTCGACCTCGCCGCCCAACTCCAAGACCGTGACCCGAAGAGCCGCACTTACGGCAATTTCCGCTGGTACTGGTCCCATCCTAACGTGGACGACCATAATGCCGTCGAATTTTGCATGCAAGCCGGCACGCTCCTCTGGATCCGCCACCGCGACTCCATGCCCGCCGACGCCCGTGCCAAACTCGAACCACTCGTTCGCCTCGCCGCCGAAGGCTGCCGCCGCCACAAAGTCCGCCCCTCCTACACCAACATCGCCCTCATGAATGCCGCCAACCTCATCCTCCTCGGCGAAAACCTCGGCCTCCCCGACATCGCCGCCGAGGGCTATCGCCGCCTCGACGACATCGTCCGTTACACTGCCGCCAACGGTACCCACGAGTATTGCAGCCCCACCTACTACGGCGTCAACCTCGTGGACCTCGGCCTGCTCGAAGCGTTCTGTACGCGCGACCGCGAACGCCAGATTGCCCGCGCCCTGCTCGAACTCCTCTGGACCGACATCGGCGCCAACTGGCTCCCTTCCGTCCAACGCCTCGCCGGCGCCCACAGCCGCACCTACGACTACCTGCGCGGCCTCGGCGAACTCGACACCGCCCTCTGGGCCAACGGCTGGATTGACGGCAAACCGCGCGGCGGTCCCGCCGCCATCTATCACGCCCTCATCCGCTGGCATCCGAACGACTCACTCCGCGCCCTGAAACTCCCACGCCTTGTCTGCCAATGCTGGGGCGACACCCCCGAACAATTCCGCACCCATTACCTCCTGCCCCACATCAGCCTCAGCACCGCCGCCGCCTACTACGGCGGTTGGATGGACATGCCGCTGACCGTGGATTTCGCCGGCGAACGCGAATCCGTCCGCGGCTACTTCATCCCCGATGGCCGCAACGATCCCTACGGCAAAATCAAAATCCCCGCCGGGCCACACCAAAAAGCCCATCACCTCTCTTGTTTCTTCGCCGCCACACAACGCGCCGCCGACGCCGTCGCCCTCGTCGTCTATCGCGCCACCGACATCCCCACCAACTGTCCCTCGCTCCAAACCCATTTCGTGCTGCCCCGAACCGCCGACGCCTTTTACATCGGCGATAAATCCGTCGAGCCAACCAGCCGCCACCTTATCCCGCCCGGCCAACCACTGATCGTCCGAAAAGGCACCTCCGCCGTCGGCATCCGCATCCCATGGACACGCGACAACGCGCCCGCCGCGCTCATAGACGACGGCAACAAATTCGGCGCCATCCGCCTCTCCATCCAACATCCCGTCCGCCCCAATGCCGCCGCCGCACTCTGGGTCCGCATCGCCGACGGCCTCGACACCGACGCCGCTTTCCACCAATGGCGACACGCTTTCGCCACCGCACAACCCGAGGTGGACGCCGACGAAAACCGCGTCTCACTCCGTGTCCCCGGCGCCGACGGCCCTCTCGCCATCATTGCCCAGGCCCCGTACACCTTCAAAGCGGGCGTGACCCTCCAGCCCGCCCCACGCCGCGTTATCCTCGAAGTAAACGGCGTGGACCTCGGCCGCCAGATTCTGGAAAAACTGGAGCCGCCAAAATAGCGGCGTGACAGCGGCAGAACGCCATCCTATCCTGCGCGACATGAAAATCAGCGTATTCGGACTCGGCATCATTGGCAGCATCTGGGCCGGGCATTTCCACCGCGACGGCGACCCGGTGCGCGGCTGGAATCGCACCCCAAAACCGGAATTGCCATTCTACACCCCCGACGCATGCGCCGCCGCGGCCCACGCGGACGTGCTGTTTATCGTTGTGGCTGACCCGCCCGCCGTACAGGAGGTGCTCGACCGGATCAAACCACAGTTGCGGGCTGGCCAGATCATCGTCCAATCCAGCACCATCTCGCCCGACGCCTCGCGCCGATTTGCCGCGCAGGTCGAGGCCACCGGCGCGGCTTTTCTGGAAGCGCCCTTCACCGGGAGCAAACCCGCCGCCGAACAACGAAAACTGGTCTTTTTCACCGGCGGCAACCCCGCCACGCTGGAACGCGCCCGCCCGGCCTTGTCACGACTGGCCACTACGATCGAACACATCGGTCCGGTCGGTAGCGCCTCGGCCCTGAAACTGGCGTTCAACCTCAACATCGCCCTCATCGCCGAGGCGCTCGGCGAAAGCCTTTCGTTTGCACGGGCGGCGGGTATTTCCGATGAGCGTTATTTCTCGGCGCTCAAACTCAATGTAGGCCGTTCGGGACTGGCCGATCTGAAAGAGCCAAAACTGCGCGCCGCCGATTACACACCGCAGTTCTCACTCAAACACATGGGCAAAGACCTGCGGCTGGCGTTGGAAACCGCCAGGGGCCACGTGCCCCTCCCGCAGGTGCAAACACTGCTGAAACTCTATCAGGACGGCATCGAACGCGGCTGGGGCGACGATGATTTCATCGGTTTGATCCGCCTTCTGCAAAAGAGCGAATGAGCGCCTTCGAGTGGAACGCGGCGCACTGGGCTTTGGCGGTGGCCGGTGCCCTGCTGATCGGCCTGTCCAAAGCGGGGTTTGCCGGACTGGGCGTGTTTGCCGTGGCGATTTTTGCCATCCTGTTTCCACAGGGATTCTCGTCGTCGGGCATTGTGTTGCCAATGTTGATCTGCGCCGACGTGCTGGCCGTCGGCGTGTACCGGCGACACGCGGTCTGGTCGCACGTTGGCAAACTCATGCCGTGGGTGATCGTCGGCATCGTCGCAGGATGCGCCCTGATGTGGTGGCTGCGCGAACACACCGCGCTGGCCCGGCGATTGATCGGCGTCACCGTGCTCGTGATGGTCGCGCTTCATCTGCTGCGACGGCGAGCTGATGCGTCGGTGCCTCACACCTGGTGGTTTGCGGCGCTGACAGGTGTGGCGGCAGGCGTGACGACGATGATGGCCAACGCCGCAGGTCCCGTGCTGGTGCTGTACATGTTGGCGGTCGGACTACCGAAGATGGAGTTCATCGGCACGGGCGCGTGGTTTTTCCTGATTGTCAACGTGTTGAAGGTACCGTTCAGCCACGGACTGAACCTGATCACGCCGGGGACGCTGCTATTCAACCTGATTCTGGCGCCGGTCGTCATCGCGGGATTGTTCCTGGGACGCGCCATTGTCGAGCGGGTCAACCAGCGCGCGTTCGAGACGGCGGTTCTCGCATTGACCGCCGTGGCGGGTTTACGACTGTTGTGGTGAATTTGTTGTTGTTGTGTTGTGAGGTGGAGAGCGGCGCGGTGCGGTAAGGCACGGTGAGACACGGTGTGGTGTGTTGGTGAAGTTATTGTGCATTTGTAAAAATCAATTTCGTGGCACGTGCTACGAAATTGATTTTTTAGTCGGCTTGGTTGAAACCGCTACGGTCTCGGTCAAGGCGCCGCGGTTCTCCATCACGCTGTTCGGAAATCTCGTCGTTCCGAATCAGACAAAAGCGGCAGCGACTTCGTCGGCAAACAGCAGGCCGCGACGGGTCAGTTGAAGTCGGTTGTCGCGCCACTGGACAAGGCCATCGGCAAGAAGCCGTTCGACCTCGGCGTCCCATCGTCCCAGCACCAGTTCCGCGGGCACGCCATCGGTCATTCGCAGGCCGAAGGCGACGCGTTCGGCCTGTCGCAGTTCGGGTGTGAGTGTTTCTTCGAATTCGATGGCGCCGGGGGCGGCAATATAGCGGTCGGTGTTGGCGACATTTTGCCAGCGGCGCATTCCGATGGTGGAACAGGCGCCGGGGCCGAGGCCGAGGTAATCTTTGCCCTGCCAGTAGGCGAGGTTGTGAAGGCATTCGTGGCCCGGTTTGGCAAAATTGCTGATTTCGTAATGCCGGTAGCCGGCCGTGGTGAGGAGTTGGATGGCCAGTTCGTAGTGCGCGACATTCTGTTCATCGTCGGGCTGGAAATGGCCACGTCGGTAGAACTCGGTGTCTTCTTCCAACGTGAGGCAATAGGTGGAGATGTGTTCGGGTTGAAGGGAGACGGTTTTCTCCAGTGTTTGGCGCCATTGTTCCAATGTCTGGCCGGGCAATCCGAACATGAGGTCCAGGTTGAGGTTGTTGAAACCGTTGTCGCGGAGCAACCGATAGGTGTCCACGGCCTGACGGGCGGTATGGATGCGGCCGAGGAGGCGAAGCAGTGTGTCGTCGAAGGACTGCGCGCCGAGTGAGAGACGGTTGACGCCGAGGCGGCGCCAGTGGGCGGTCTTGGCGGCGTCAACGGTGGCGGGGTTGCATTCGATGGTGAACTCGGTGGAGGGACGGGGAAGTGAGAGTTGTTGCCAGAGTTCGAGTGGGAGGAGGCTGGGGGTGCCGCCGCCGATGAAGACGGTTTGGAGGGCGAGTTGGTCGGTGTAATGATCCAGTTCTGTTTGGAGGGCTGAGATGTAGGCGCGCATTTGGGTGGTGGTACCGGGGCGGGAATAGAAGGCACAGTAGTGGCATTTTGCGGCGCAGAACGGGACGTGGATGTAGAGGTGTGCGATCACGGGCGAGGAGCGTTTACGGTTGGTCGCCGGCCCAGCCGAAGGGCATGGGTTTCCATTCGCCGTTGAGGTCGCAGCGGAATACTTCGCGGATTCGTTGGTGGCTGCCGTCGGGCTGTTGTGTGTATCGTTCGATGATTTTGCGTTTGGGCTGGAGTTCGCCGCTGCCCGGTGGGGTCAATCGGTCGTACAAGCCCGGACCGTATTCGATGGTTTCGCGCTGCCAGGAGCCGTCGGATTTTCTTGTTTCCGTGCTGATGGAGCGTCCGACCAGGCGGTCCTGGTCGCCGACGGTGCGGCGGGTGATGGTTTCGGCGCGGATGATCTCTTTTTCGGTGTGGACGCGGGTTGTTTGGACGGCGGTTTCGTCAATCCGACCGCGGAGGTGATCGAACGAGCGGATGCGTGTTTCCATTTGTGTGTCGGTGGGGCTGATGGTCTGGATGCGGCGTTGTTGTTCTTGTTGGAAGGTCATTTCGCCGTGCACATTTCGACCTTGCTCGGCCACGCGGACCAGAAGGGAGCCGTCGGGTTGGCGTTGTGTTGTTTCTTCGATGATTCGGACGTCGGCCACTTTGCCGAAGGCGTTGGTGGTGATTTCGGTGGTGCGAAGGATTTCGGTGTCGGCGGTTTTCTCGCGGGTTTGGGTGGACTGGATGGTCTGGGCGGGTTGTCCCTGGAGGCTGGTTTGGACGATGTTTCGCACGGTTTCCGTCAGGCCTGGTTTGATTTCGCGGGTGACGCTGTGGGTAGTCCGCCAAGGGGCGTACTGGCCGTCTTTGAGTGGGACGCGTTCAATGGTTTGGGCGCGGATGACTCCGTCGGCGTTGGTGGAGACGCGTGTTTCCTCGACGAGCGGGATGGGAGATTCGTTCGCCCACGCCGTTGTGGCGGCTGCCAGTATGACGGCGCGGATGGTTTTGGCCTTGTTCATTGCCTGTGTCCTCCTGCCGGTAGTGTAGTCTTCTTTTGCCGATTGTCACGAGGCGAGCGGGCGGGCATACTGCGCGGCAAGATGAACATTGACGACAAACCCGTGTTGATTCTGGCCAGCGGTTCGCCGCGGCGGGAGCAATTGTTGCGGGAGATGGGGCTGCGTTTCGTGGTGGTTCGTCCTGACGACGTGGAGGAACTCGAAGGCGGGCTGGCGCCGGAGGTGTTGGCGGTTCACAACGCGCAGCGCAAGGCGCGGGCCGTGGCTGGAACGCGACGGGATGCGTTGGTGCTGGGCGCGGACACCATCGTGGTACTCGATGGTGTTGTGTACGGCAAGCCGCGCGACATGACGGAGGCGGAGGCGATGTTGGGCCGTTTGGCGGGCCGGGTTCACGAGGTTTTCACGGGGGTTTGTCTGGTTTGTCGGGTGCGCGGGGTGGAGAAAAGTTTTTGGGATCGGACGCGGGTTTGGATGAAGGCGTTGTCGGCGTCGGAGATCAAGGAGTATTTCCAGAAGGTGAACCCGCTGGACAAAGCCGGTGCCTATGCGGCGCAGGAACACGGCGGGACCATTATTGAACGGATCGAGGGAAGTTTTTCCAACGTGATGGGGTTGCCGGTGGAACGGCTGCGAGAAGCGCTTATTTCGCTTTGATGCGGATCACCATTCGTTTGCGGCCGCCTTCTTCACCGGTTTCTTCGCTGATGGCTTCCAGTTCAGGGTCGCGTTCGATGTGTCGGTGAATGATGCGGCGTTCGAACGCGCTGAAGGGGCCAATGGTAACGGGGTCACCCCAACGGCGGACCTTGTCCACGGCTTCGAGGGCTTTTTTGATTAGTTCGTCGCGTTCGCGTTCGCGGTATCGTTCGCAATCCACGATCACGCGCGGGGCATCGGGATCGGCGCGTTGGAGGATGCGGTTGAGGAGGAACTGCAACTGGTCGAGTGTCTGGCCGCCGCGTCCGATGAGTCGGCCGGGGTCGGCGGTGGCGATGTGCAACAGCGGGGCGTCGTCCTGCGTGTATTGTTCGACCTTGGTTTGAAGGCCGAGTCTGTCGAGCATGGTTTGGAGGATGGTTTTGGGGTCGAGCGGTGTGGTGGGTTTGGCGGGGGATGTCGGGTTGTCCATGAGAGGGTCCTTATTTCTTGGCTTTCGGAGCCGGTGCAGGCGCGGGTGGAGTTGTCTGGCGCATGCTCCACCATTGCTGGCCGATGGAAAGGAACTGCTGGGCCGTCCAGTACAACACCAGACCGGAAGCGGTGGAATAGAAGAAAAACAGCATGATCAGCGGCATGAACATCATCATTTTTTGCTGCTGCGCGTCGCCGGTGCTGGGAGTGAGTTTTTGCTGCCAGATCATCGTCAGCGTCATCACCACCGGCAACGGATTGATGGCAAAACCGGCGATGGTGGCGACGGTATCCGGCTGGGAAAGGTCCTTGATCCAGAGGAACGGCACGCCGCGCAGTTCGATGGCGTTGGAGAGCACCTTGTAGAAGCCAAACAGGACCGGCAACTGCACCAGCATTGGCAGACAACCGCTGAACGGATTGATCTTGTGCTCCTTGTAGAGCTTCATCATCTCCTGATTCATCCGTTGCGGGTCGTCCTTGAATTTTTCCCGGATCTTCTGCATCTGCGGCTGGAACTTCTGCATGTCCTTCATCGCTTGGATGCTTTTTGCCTGGATGGGCCAGAAGATGATCTTTAACAAAATCGTGACCAAAATGATCGCCACCCCGTAATTCGGCGCCAGTTTGTGGCACCACGCCATCCCCTTGAACAACGCCAGCCCGAACAGCCCGGAATAAGCGTCCATCCACGAACCAAAATCCATGACCTCCTGTTGTCGCTCCCCCAGCGCCGCCAGCCGATCGTATTCCTTCGGTCCGGCGTACAACTGGAACGTCAATACCCCTCCGACGGATGTCGGCCACTGCGCCAACGCCGTCACGCCATGCGGCGGCTCCTTTGCCTTCCAATCGGCCAGCGGCGGCAACACCACCGGCGCGTACGTCACCGCGGTGGCATTGGTGGCGCCCGTCAATACCATGGCGAAATACTGGCTTTTCACCGCCACCCAGCGGGCATGAATCGGCTCGCGGTTCTGTCCTTTGCCGGCGCGTTTGGTCACGACATTCAGGTCGCGGTTGTTCCACTTCGGACCGTCCTGCCAGTCCACGTTCAGGTACAACGGCGGTTCCTTGGCAAATGTCGGCCCGACCGTGCCGACAACCACACTGGCCGAGGAAGCGTTTACCCCTTCGATCCGCGCATCCAGCAGATAATCCTTGCCGAGCGAGACGGTTTTGGTCACCTGCCCCGCCCGCATCACCATGGTGGTCGGGCTGGATGGTTCCAGCGTGAACACCGCGTTGGTGTCGGCGCCCGGCAAGCCCGTCAAACCCAGCGCTGGAGCCGGCGCGTCGGCATTGAGCACGACATGGCCGTGACCGTTGGCCTTGTGTCGGAGCAACTCGACTTTGCGAATCCCACCTCCCCAACTTGTGAACTCAACCCGGAGGTAATCGTTGCTCAACGCCACGATCTGTTCCGGCGGCCGTTCCGCGGGTGTCGTTGACGGCGCTGGCGACGACACAGTCGGCTCATTGGTGGCCGTGGCCGTGGCCGCGGCAACGGTGGTCACGACGTTGCTGACCGCGTGGGTCGAGGTGGCTGGTGTTGGCCGCTTCGGGATGGGCGGAAAAATCCAGTTGGCCACATAGTTCCCGCCGACCAATATCAGCAGGCAGACGACCATGATGACGATAGTTCGTTTATCCATCATGATTCCGGCACCGGGTCCAGCCCGCCTTCATGCCACGGATGACAACGCGCCAGGCGCCGCACCGCCAGCCAACCACCCCGCCAGGCGCCGTGCCGTGCCACCGCTTCGGCGGCATAGTGCGAACAGCTCGGATAAAACCGACAACACGGTCCCAACAGCGGGGAGATTCCCCACTGGTAGGCGCGAATCAACATGAGCAGGAGATGTCGCATCAATAAGCTCGAACAATGCCCGCTTTTTGCCACAAGGACAACATCTCCGCCTCCACATCGCGGAGCTTGCGGTCCCGAATGGCGCTGCGAGCGACCATAACGAGTTGAAGATGATCGTTCAATTTCTGTTTGTTGAGGCGATAGGCTTCGCGCAGCAGGCGACGGGCACGGTTGCGAACGACGGCGTTGCCGATGCGGCGGCTGGTGACCACGCCGACATGGGTGGGTTCCGACGGTTCCGCCATCACATACAGCACCAGCAAGCGACCTCTCAGGCATTGTCCGGCCTCGTAAACGCGCCGGAACTGCCAACCGCGCTGAAGCCGCTCCGCCTTGCTGAATGTGCCTGTTCCATGCAACGTCAGACCTGCGTCAGGCGTTTGCGTCCCACACGGCGGCGGTTGCGAAGAACCGAGCGGCCGCCCTTGGTGCGTTTGCGCGCCAGGAACCCGCAACGACGCGCCCGACGGCGTTTGGATGGTTGATAGGTACGTTTCATGACATTGTTTTCCTTTGAAGGGGAGGCATCCTAACAATCCTTCGCGGATTGTCAACCCGCGCCTCCATTCCAAAACGCCAAAAGGCCTATCTTGACACAGCCACCCTTGATTTGTAGGGCGCGATGCCCCGTGTCGTTTCGGGGTATCACACCGAAACCCGGATTTCCCAGCGAACACGGCGCGATGCCTGCACGACAGGCATCGCTCCCTACAACACGTTGTCCTTGCTCCCAGGGTGGCAGTGCTCCGATGCGCCTACTGCCAAATCCGCCCCCTGACGGTCAACCGAGAAAGACTGCACAGAAAAGGACTATCCCTGGTTTTTGAGGCTGTAATTTTGTAAGTGCTTGAGTTGTTTCTTGTTGGAGAAAGCGGGAAATGGGAAAGTGACCTCCGCAGTCTGAAGCGGTTTTCGAGGTGTTGATCGCACC
>Ga0207433_10001500_pt1 | contig 50112 bp, 46 predicted proteins | sample YelNatPaOPGAMG01_FD_187559 | JGI IMG/M metagenome (GOLD analysis project Ga0207433, IMG submission 187559) | Hot spring thermophilic microbial communities from Obsidian Pool, Yellowstone National Park, USA - OP-RAMG-01 (SPAdes) (version 3) | ecosystem: Environmental > Aquatic > Thermal springs...
ACCTAACAAAAAGGTAGGTTAATATTATACTATTAAAATAAGTGCCAATATACCAAATAATATTTCGTTCTCTATTGACTTTTAAAATGCGTGATTTCATGTTTCCAAAATTGACGCAGGATTCAGGATAAATTTTATTTTTTATTTCATCCATAAATCTCTTGTGATCTTCAGGATTAATAAAAATATTTTCAATATATAAATCCTTTAGGTCTTCTTTCCTTGAGAAGCCAAGCAGCTCCAATCCTGCTTGATTAATATCTATAAATTTTCCCTCCCTTGATACAATAAAAATCATATCCTTTGAATCATCAAAAATTGTTTTAAACTTATCCTGGGACTGTTTTAATTCTTGAACCATAAGATTAAAAGATTGTGTTAGCATCCCAATTTCATCTAAAGTTTTAGGTTTAATATATATATTGAGGTTTCCTTTAGATACTTTACCCATTTCATTCGATAATTGTTTTATTGGAAGAATCATTCTTCTCAAAAGAAATAAACTTAAAAAAATGCCTACTATTAGTGTAATTAAGATCGCTTGAACAAAGGACAAAGTAACTTGTTTAATTGGTTTGAAAAGTTCACTTGAGGGGTTTTGAATAATAAGCCTCCATCCAGTTGGATGAATAGCTTTAACAACAGTTGAAAATTTAGTTCCCTTATAATCTTGAACCTCAAAAAACTTACCAGTTTTTTCAAGGATTCTGGTAGAAAATGAAGGACCTTCAATATCTAACTGCTTTAAAACCTCCATTGGATTAGAATGTGCTATAAGCCTTCCTTTTTCATCTATAATATAAATGGTTCTTTTTGTTTCAATATATGATTGGACAACTGTTCTCCATAAATTTTTAAGCTTGACCTTTCCTACTATTACCCCTGCTATTGTATTATTTTTTAATTTTCCAAAGGGAACTCCTATTACTATAAATGGTGTTAGGTCTTTTGTTAGATAAAAATCACCATAATAAATTTTGCCTTTTGAGGCAACTTCAAATATCTCACTTTTAGATCGATCAACTACTTCAAATGGCTTAATATTCTTTTCATATGAAATCCTTATGAACTCTTTTCCTTGACTATTAAGTAGTGAAATTTCAGAAAAATAATCTGTAAGATAAAGAAGATTTTCTAATTCTCTTTTAGTATGGGAAGGACTTTTACTTATAAATTCTTTATTTTCTGAAATTAATAGCAAAGTATTTTCGATTTTTTTAAAAAAGTCTTCTACCCTTTCAGCAATAAAATTGGCCTCTAAATTCTGGATCTCTATGATCGATCTCTTTAAATTTCCTTGGTAAATTTTTATTAGGATATATCCAGATATTCCAATCAAAAATGCAGTAAGGAATGAATATAAAATTATCCATTTTAAAGTAAAACTTTTTCTAAGATTTTTAAATATCAATCTTTTTCTCCTTTTAAAAATCGAATCAATTCTGATTGAAGTATTCTCCAACCCTTTCCAGCCTTTATAGCTTTAATCCTTCCAAGTCTAATATATTTTAGGAATGTGGGTTTGGAAATCTTTAAATATTCAATTGCTTCATCTGTTGTTAAAACTGTGTCACTTTTTTCCAATGACATAAAATTATCTCCATTTAACTCTATTTTTCTTAAATTTAACTTGAGCAAAAATTGTGCCTAAATTAAATGATTTTAATTAAATTTTATAATTATTTGAAATTTAATGGTAATTTATTTTTGAAGTGAGAACTTCGAAAAGATTATTAAAAATTTAATAAAATTACATTTTGTCATTATTTGGAAAATTTCTATACAATCTTAAAATATAAAAATTCTTCAATTTGGGTTAAATATATTCAATTGTGCTTGGGGGTTTGGGTGTTAGATCATAGAGGACTTTTACAACAGAAGGGATTTCTGAGATAATTCTTTTCTGTAGCTTCTTTAAAATTTCCCATGGAATCTCAGTAATTTCAGCCATCATGGCATCTTTGCTTTCAACGGACCTTATTGCAATAATATCACCAAATGATCTTATTCCCTCTTGGCCTGTTACTCCAGTGGCTTTGTCATTTAGTAAAACAGCAAAAGCCTGAAATGGTTTTAGATGACTAAGTTCTTCCTCAACAATCTTAACTGCTTTTCTAACAATATCAACCCTTTCAGGTGTCACTTCACCAATAATTCTTGTTGCAAGACCTGGTCCAGGGAAAGGCATCCTTTCAAAGATTTCTTTGGGCAATCCTAATTCTTTTGCCACTTTCCTTACGTCATCCTTATAAAGATCCTTAAGAGGTTCTATAATTTGAAATCCATATTTTTGTGGATTAATTCCAATCTGTTCTAAAATATTATGTTGTGTCTTTACTCCCCTTTTGGTCTCAGATATATCTGCAGCAATTGTGCCTTGAAGCAGGAATCTTGCTCCAACCTCTTTAGCAGTCTTACCAAGTACGTTATAAAAGGTTTCCCTAAAAATCTTTCTTTTTTCCTCTGGATCAAAAACTCCTCGGAAAGCTCTAAAAAATTGATCTTTCGCATCCAACAACCTCACATGAATCCCAAAATCTTTGAAAGTCTTTATAACACTTTCTGGTTCGCTTTCTCTCATAACTCCTGTGTCAATAAAAACAGTAACTAATTGATCTCCAATGGCCCTATGTCCTAACAAGGTAACTGTAGAGCTATCCACACCTCCTGAAAGGGCATTTATAGCTTTTTCTAACTTCACTTTATTGCGAATTTCTTCAATTCTTTCTAAGATAAATTTTTGAGGATCAAACTCTTTTTTCATCATGGTAATGCTCCCTATATATTATCTGTTTTCATCAAAGATGGCCTCACTCAAATGATTTTCCATGAGAAAATCATTACTCATAAACAATAAAAATTTTAATACCTCCATTCTAAATTATAATGAGAATTGTAAGAAAAGGTTTGAGATTACTACATTTTATATTTTCCAAAATCTTCAGGCTTCATATTCTCAATTATTTCTTTAAGTTCATCCTGTTCTTCTAAAAGGTTTGAAGCAAACAAGCCCAAATTTTTTGTTGCCTCCACAACTGCATCACTAATAAAAATTGGAGACTTTGTTCTTACGGCAAGAGCAATTGCATCACTCGGACGGCTATCTACAACAATCTCTCTGCCTTCGACATTTAAATAAATATTGGCATAGAATGTATTTTCTTTTAAATCGCAAATGACTACACGTGTAAGAGAGGCATTAAATGTATCCAGAATCTGTTTCATCAAATCATGTGTCATTGGTCGAAAGGTAACTACCTCCTCAAGACCACGTGAAATAGCCTCAGCTTCAAAGACTCCAATCCAAATAGGTAGAGCCCTTTTACCAGCAAGATCTACCAAAACAACGATTGGATTTGAGTTCTTTGGATCTAAGACAATACCCATTACCTTAACTTCTAACATCTCTTTTTCCATATATCTCCTTTAAATTTTCTTTCCTAATCTCTATCTTTTTTCTTATTTTAACCTTTATTAGAATGATGTCAACAGCTTTATAAAAGTTATAGAATCAATTTCCGTCTTATTGCACGGCGCCTATCTATCGGTATAGAAATGATGACCGTTGTTCCCCTCTTTAATCGACTTGAAATTTTTATTGTTCCTTTATGTTCTTCAATGACCTTTTTGGTAAAAGTCAATCCCAATCCAATCTTTTCAGGCCTTGTGGAGAAAAAAGGTTCAAAAATTTTACACATGTTTTTCTTGGATATCCCCTCTCCTCTATCAGAAATAGATAATTTGATATTTTCATCCTCTTGAAAAACAGATAAGTTAATTATAGTCCTTTTTTCGTTTCCCTTAATAGGTATTATTGCATCAAGACTATTTTCTAAGATATAGATAATTGATTTTATGATTAATGTCCTATCTATAAAGAAATATTCATCCCCTTTTAAAGATCCCGTTTCTAAATGAATACTCACATCTAACTCTTGGGTTTTCTTTGAAAACATATTTACCGCTTCATCAATGACTTCCTTAACATTTTCTTTTTTAATTACTGGCATCGGAATTAAGATAACCTCTTCAATCCTTCTTAGCATGGTTTCAAGTCTATTTGATTCATGAATAATTTGATCAAGATAAAATCTATTTTTTGCCGAGGAGGGAAGTCTATTAATTAGACGTTTTGCATATCCACCAATCGAAGCTATAGGATTTCTAATCTGGTGAGCAATCTCTTCAACCATCACTCCAATAGTTGCCCAATGACTCATTCCTAACCTTTCATGCTCAAGTCTCTTAAGTCGCTGGATCTCCTGAAAGGAAAATATTAAAAATGTATCTCCGCCCTCTTTGAATGAGGAGGAAAATAGATTAACAAAAACTTTTTTACCTCCTTTCTGCTTTAAAAGAATTTCACCTTCAAAACCATTCTTATATAGTGTAAGGTAGATGATATTGGGAAGTAGATATACTAAATCTTCCTCAAAGAAGAAGATTCTTAATCTTTGACCCTCTATTTCTTTTCTTTCATAACCCAGGAGCATTTCAGCATAACGATTCGCAAACAGGATTGAAGAATGTGAATCTGTAATAATAATTGCAAAATGAAGTAAATCGAGAAAAAGATAACGGTTATTTTCAATCATTTCTCTCATCTGGGCTTTTTACCTTTACTATGATCATTATGCTTTAAATTAATAGACTTTTTTATATTTTCTTCCTAAAACTAAACCCAAATTGTTAATTTACCCTTATTTTATTTGATTATTTGAAAAAGTCAACAAATATGTTAAAAAGTCTTTATGAGTTTAAGTATTGATTGTTTTATTAAATCTACAATGACACTTCTATAAACATCATTTAAGAATTTAAATAGATTTGAATGAAAATAAAAACCGAAGTTTTAATTATTGGAGGAGGAGCAACTGGTACTGGAATCGCAAGGGATTTATCTTTAAGGGGTATTCCTACTATTCTTATTGAAAAGGGAGATCTTCTTTCAGGTGCTTCAGGAAGGAATCACGGACTTCTTCATAGTGGGGCAAGATATGCTCTTACGGATCCTGAGGCTGCAAAGGAATGTATAATTGAAAATGGAATCCTCAAAAAAATAGCTCCTCATTGTATCGAAGATACAGGAGGACTATTTGTTGGACTCCCTGAAGATGGATCGAAACTAAAAGATCAATTTATAAAAGCCTGCAAAAAAGCAGAAATTCCTACACAGATAATATCCCGTGATGAAGCACTCTTCTTGGAACCAAACCTAAATCCTAATATTACATTTTGTATTAAAGTTCCCGATGGAGCAATTGATCCATTTGAGCTTGTTTTTGATAATAAAAGAGATGCAGAGATTCATGGAGGAACCTTCTTCCTCCATACAGAGGCCACTCAAATAATCGTTGAAAAAAATAAAGTAAAGAGAGTTTTAGCAAAAGATCTCACAAATGAGGATCACTATGATATTGCGGCTTCATTTGTTATCAATGCAACTGGGGCATGGGTAAATCATCTGCTAAGGTATGTAGGTTTAAAGCTACCAATGGCTCTTTCAAAAGGTTCGTTGCTCTTAACTAATAAAAGATTAAATCAAATGGTGATTAATCGATTAAGGCCTCCTTCAGATGGAGATATCATCGTTCCAAATAAAACAGTATCCATTCTGGGAACCACATCCTTAAGATCTGAAGAACCTAATGATTTTGATGTAAATCCAAATGAAGTATCCCTATTGATTGAAGAAGGAGCGAAACTCATTCCATCGGTAAAATCCACGCGTTTTATTCGTGCCTATGCAGGAGTTAGACCTCTATTCATGAGTGAAAAAAAGGTGGACGATAGAGAAATAAGTAGGGGATTTGTTTTGATTGACCATGAAAGAGATGGAATAAATAATCTCATTACCATAACAGGTGGAAAACTAATCACATATAGACTTATGGCAGAAAAGACTGCTGATCTTATCTGTCAAAAAATGGGTATAAATAAAACTTGCTCAACACATCTGAAGCCACTTCCAGGGGTAAATAGGAAAAAAGATCTAAAAGATCGTCTTAAAAGCCTTGATACATCTCTCTCTAAAAAAAGGACTGAGATTCTTTGTGATTGTGAATTAGTAGAAAGAGAGGAATTTGAGGAGGTTTTTAAAAATGAAAATCTAAAAGATCCCCTTGATATTCTGCATAGGATTAGGTTGGCAAAGGGTACTTGTCAAGGAGGCTTCTGTCTTTATCGGCTATTAGGAGTGCTAATAGAATTGAATAAAGAAATAGAAGAACCTGTAAATATCCTAAAAAATCTTCTTGAAGAAAGATGGAAGGGAATTAGACCCATCCTCTGGGGGACTTCTCTTCAAGAAGAAGAATTGTTAGAAGGAATATATAAGGGAATTTTTAATCTTTCCTCTCCTTCCTCTTTACCCATGGAAGATATTTAATGAGAAAAGGCCTTATGTACTTTGATATTATTGTCATTGGAATGGGACTTTCTGGATTGATGGCAGCAAAAACAGCAGTTGAAAGTGGGATGAAAGTTCTTATTGTTGGAAAGGGAATGGGAACACTCTGTTTATTTTCAAATACAATTGATCTTTTGGGGACAATTCCGCTTTCGATGGAGGTAGAAAAAGGTTTATACAAATGGATAATCATTCACCCTGAACATCCATATTCAAAAGTCGGTTTAGAAAACATAAAAAAATCTTTTTTAGAATTTAATTCAATTTTTTCATCCCATTATTCTTTTAAAAATGAAAATGAAAGAAATTGCCTGATTCCCACCCCTGTGGGAACCTTAAGACCTACTTACATGATACCTAATACGATGGTTCCATGGAACCATCAAGAAGAAAAGCGAGTTATTCTTGGATTCAAGGGCTTCAAAGATTTCTATGCAGATTGGATTGCTCGTAGACTAAATTCTCGTAGCATTACGCTATCCATTCCTGATTTAATTAGAAATGAAGTCACACAGATACACCTATCAAGATGTTTCGAAAAAAGATTATTTAGGGAAAGAATAATTAATGAAATTAAAAAACATCTTCAAGGAGAAAAATTTTTGGGATTTCCAGCTATCCTCGGAATTGAGGATCCTTATAGTGTAAAGAGTGATTTGGAGCAATCCCTGGAGGCAAAGATTTTTGAAATCCCAGTTCTTCCGCCCTCAATTCCTGGATTAAGAATTTTTAATCGTTTCAAGGAATGGCTGATTGCGAAAGGAGCAACATTTTTGATGGGCTATCAAGTGACAAAGGCTATTTTAAAAGGGAAAAGGTGTGAAGGAATAGAGGTGTCTAATGCTCCTATTACAAATTTATATTGTGCTGATCGATATATCCTTGCAACTGGACGTTTTATAGGAGGTGGATTAAAGGCTACCTCAAATTCCTCCTTATTTGAAACCATTTTCAACTTACCTGTTACAAAACCAAAAAACCAAAATGAATGGTTCAGAAAAAATTTTTTTGATGATCATATGATCCATGAGATGGGTATATTAACGAATAAGAGTTTTCAACCAATTTCTAATGAAGGGGATATAGTTCTCGAGAATATCTGGGTTTGTGGCACAATTCTCTCGGGGCACAAATATCTCTACGAGAAATCAAAAGAAGGTATTGAGATTTCAACTGGCTATATGGCAGTCAAGAGTGCTTTAGAGAAGTAAAGAAGATGAAACAAAATCACTATAAAAACGATCCTGATCCCTGTATTAGATGTTCCATTTGCACAATGGTGTGTCCTGTTTCACGTGTAACATCTCTATTTCCTGGTCCAAAGCAGGCAGGCCCTGGAGCACAAAGATTTAGAAAAAAAAGAGAGCTTTCAGTTGATCCATGGATAGAACTATGCCTTGGATGTCACCTATGTGATATTTCTTGCCCATCGGGTGTTAATATATCTTATATCAATCTAATCGCAAAGGAAAAGTTTTTAGAAGAAAAGGGAAGGCCTTTGAGGGATTGGATTTTAAGCCATTTTCATCTTTTTGGAGATCTTGTAAGTGTTTTCCCATCCCTTGTTAACAGAATTCTAAGAAATTACGCAATGAAATGGTTAATGGATAAGGCTTTAAGAATTGAAAAAGATAGAGAGCTTCCACACTATAGTAATGAAAAGCTTACAAAATGGTTTAAAAATCATATATCAAAAGGAAAAAGAAAGATTGCATACTTCTATGGTTGTTATACAAACAACCATGAAATTGATGTTGGAAAGGCTGCTATCGAGGTTCTTGAAGCAAATGATTTTGAGGTAATACTTCCAAAGCAAGAATGTTGTGGTATACCAATGCTTGGAAATGGAAATCTTAAAGGTGCTAAAAAATTGGCACTCAAAAATGTCTCAGCTCTTTTAGAGTCAATTAATTTAGGGCTGGATATTGTATTTACTTCTACAAGTTGTGGTCATATGATTAAACATGATTATGACAAAATACTTGGCATTTCAGAAGCAAAAGAAATTTCAAAACATATCTTCGATATATTTGAGTTCTTAAGAAATTTAAAGACCTTTGGAACTTTTAATTCAAATTTTAAGAAATTGCCAATCAAAGCAATCTATTTTGCTCCATGTCATTTAAAAGCCCTTGGCATAGGACTTCCTGCCATTGAAATACTTAGGCTTATTCCCGATTTTAAAATTGAATATATCAATGTTGATTGTTGTGGTTTAGGAGGAACATTTGGATTTAAGAAAGAAAAATATAGGATTTCTCAAGAAATTGGAAATGACCTCAAAAAAGCCATCAATTATCTAAATCCTGATATAGTATTAACAGATTGTGAAGGATGCCGAATTCAGATTAGACATCTAACAGGTCTAAAGGTCCTCCATCCAATTCAGATACTGAGAGACGTTATTAAGTAAATCCGATTGAGAATTTGACATTTTTTAAAAAATGGATTAAAAATAAACTAAAGATCTCCGAGCCCTTTTCCTAAAACCCTAAATTAGGGTATGGAAATTGGCCGATAGGGTATAGCTGGAAACGGCGATACCTCCCGTGTTTGGAAAGGAGATAAATTTTTTTAAAAAACCGATTTCCCAAACACGGAAATCGGTTTTTTGGTTTTATAATAAACGATGTTAATAGACCCCTATAAACGAAGAATAAATTATCTCAGGATTTCTATTACAGATCGATGTAACTTAAGATGCCGTTATTGCATGCCTGAGGAAGGAATTCCTTTAATCTCTCATCATGAAATGCTAACTTATGAGGAGATATTAAGGATTGTTCGCGTTTTTGCCAAAGAAGGGATTTCAAAGGTCAGAATAACAGGTGGAGAACCTCTTGTAAGAAAGGGAATAGTTGATTTTATTTTCTACCTTTCTAAGATAGAAGAAATTAAGGATCTTAGTTTAACAACTAATGGAATTCTCCTAAAGGATTTTGCATCAGATTTAAAAAATGCAGGTCTAAAGAGAATAAATATAAGCCTCGATACCCTTAAAAAGGATAGATTTTTTAATATTACTCGAAGAGATGGATTTGAAAAAGTATGGGAAGGGATCATTGAAGCAATGAAGGTTGGTCTTTCCCCCATAAAGATCAACATGGTTGCCCTTAAAGGACTAAATGATGATGAGATCGAATCGTTTGCTCGATTAACATTGGAGCTTCCCCTTGTAGTTCGATATATTGAATATATGCCTTCAGGAAATGGAGATAATTGGAGTGAAAAAAAAATTATAACTATTAATCAAATTAAAGAAAAGATAGAAAGCATTGGTAAATTAAACCCTATTCCCACAAATGATTTGGATGGACCAGCAAAAAGGTATAGTCTTGAAGGAGCACGAGGGGAGATAGGATTGATTGGTGCTGTAAGTGAACATTTCTGCAACCAATGTAATCGCCTTAGGCTTACCCCTGACGGAAAGATCAGAACCTGTTTGTTCTCTGATGATGAGATAGATCTAAAAGAATTTCTAAGGAAAGGTGGAAAGGATGAAGATTTAAGAAAGAGATTATTGATTGCCCTACAAAAGAAACCCGAAAGACATCCCATAAATACAAATCAATTCCGTAAATGTCAGAGAAATATGTCGGCAATTGGAGGATAAACATTATGAATCCTATATCAGAAAGAATTAGCCTAAAGGAGAAGTTATGGCACAACTAACGCACTTTGATAAAAAAGGAAAGGCTAAAATGGTTGATGTAAGTGAAAAAAAAGAAACTCTAAGGGAGGCTATCGTTAGAGGTTCAATCTATATGAAACCTGAAACCTTTAAAAAAATAATGTCTGGTGATATTGCCAAAGGAGATGTTCTCTCTGTAGCAAAAGTGGCAGGAATCATGGCTGCAAAAAAGACATCTGATATTATTCCAATGTGCCATCCATTGAATCTTTCACATGTTGAGATTAATTTTTTTCCTTGTGAAAAAGAGAGCAGAATTGATATTGAAGCAAAAACAAAAATCAAAGCTAAAACAGGTGTAGAGATGGAATCATTTTTGGCTGTCTCAGTAGCAGGTCTAACCATCTATGATATGTGTAAGGCTATTGATAGGGGTATGAGATTAAGTGATATTCACCTTGTTAAAAAATCAGGTGGAAAGAGTGGAACCTATATAGCTAAAGAGATAAAAAATAAATCTTTAAAAATGGTCAATTCTTAAATAAGGAGCTCATAATGAAACCCTTTAAAAAAGGAAAAGTTTTAGCAGTAAATACCAGTAATGAAAAAGGAACCAAAAAGAAAAATATTCAGAAATGCCTATTAATTAAAGACTTTGGGCTAAATGGAGATGCCCATGGAGGGCCATGGCATAGACAGGTAAGCCTTCTTGCAAATGAATCAATAGAGAAAATGAGACAAAAAGGCCTCCAAGTTGGATATGGTGATTTTGCTGAAAACATCACAACCGAAGGAATAGACCTCGTTAGCCTTCCAATTGGAACAGAGATTAGAATTGGAGAATCTGTGATCCTGCGTGTTACACAAATAGGGAAGGAATGTCATGAAAGATGTGCAATCTATTATCAAGCTGGAGATTGTGTGATGCCTAAAGAGGGAATATTTGCTGAGGTTATAAATGAAGGCGAAGTAAAGGTAGGTGATGAAATAATAATAGGTTAGTTGAGTTAATGGGTTTATTGGGTTTATTGTATTAGTGGACTAATAAAATTTTTTTGAAATGAGGATATCATGGAGTTTAAAATTGTTATTCTTACCATTAGTGATAAAGGTTCTTTAGGTGAAAGAGAAGATATCAGTGGGCCAACAATAAAAGAAATGCTAAAGGATTTGCCTGGTCAAGTGATTCATTACGAAATCATACCTGATGAGAAGGAGAAAATTGTAAAGGTATTGAAAATGGCTTCAGACGAATTAAAAGCAGACCTTATTTTAACAACAGGTGGCACTGGATTAAGTCCAAGAGATGTAACACCAGATGCAACCCTTGAAATAATTGAAAAAGAAGTACCAGGATTCTCTGAGGCAATGAGAGCTGAAAGCCTTAAAAAGACTCCTCATGCAATGATATCGAGAGCAGTTTCAGGAATTCGTGGCTCAACATTGATTATAAATCTTCCTGGGAGTCCAAAAAGCGTGAGAGAAAACTTAAGTGTAATACTTCCTGCCCTTCCGCATGCTTTGTCAAAATTGAAGGGCGATCCAACAGAATGTGCAAAAGAATAAAAATCATGGAGATATATTAAATGGATACATTTCCCAAAGAGTTATGGATGAAGTTTCGAGAAGCCTTAGGATTAAAAGAAATACCTCTTGGGGTATACTATTCAAATGTTAAGCCAGAAGGAATCACTCCTAAAGAAGGAATTCAAGGATGTATAATAGGATTTCTTCAATATTCAAGAAAAAGGAGAGAAACGGTTTATTTTGATAAAGACCATTTTGGATGTCCTGGCGGAGCCTACTATATGGGTTTCAGAGAAATTCCGCGGCCCAAAATAGAATATTTTCTCTCCTGTGGTATCCCTGGAGAAATGGAAGGTGAACGTTATATTAAAACACCCGAGCTTGCAAGGGAATATTTTCAGAAAATGAAACCAAGACCAGCACCAGCAAACTTTTGTATCTTTAAACCTATTGAAAAATTTAATCTTAACGAAAAACCGGAAGTTGTCATCTTTTTTGTATCTCCTGATATCCTATCAGGTTTATTTACTATTACAAATTATGCATTAGAGAAAACCGATGCTGTGCTTTCCCCTTTTGGTTCAGGATGTAGTACCATATTAACCTATCCATTAAAATATGCTCAATCAGAACCACATGCCTTCCTTGGAATGTTCGATGTTTCAGCAAGGCCAATGGTTGAAAATGATATCCTCACCTTCTCTATGTCTTATTCCATATTTACAAAACTATTAGAAAATGTCTCTGGGAGTTTTCTCGAAACCGAGAGCTGGAAAAAAGTCCTTCATAGAATTAAAGATAAAATCCAATGAAAATATTTTGATCCTTGGAGGAAATATGGTCTTCTCAGAAACCATCTCTCTTAGCACAAAGGGATTCTGTGATATGATCGATATTACTGATAAGGTTAACTCCATTGTCAGAAAATCAAAGATCGAGAATGGCTTAGTCACAATCTTCTGTCCAGGATCAACAGGAGCCATTACAACCATAGAGTTCGAATCCGGTGTTTTAAAAGATTTAAAGCGTTCGATTGAAAAGGTGGCACCCTCCGATATCCCATATGAACATGATAAAAGATGGGGAGATGGGAATGGTTTCTCTCATGTTAGAGCAGCCTTGATGAAACCTTCTCTTAGTGTCCCGGTAATCAATAAGAATCTTACTTTGGGTACATGGCAACAGATTATATTCATCGATTTTGATAATAAACCAAGAGGAAGAAATCTAATTGTCCAAATTATTGGAGAATAAAAACGAAAAATGGTCTGTAACTTTACTGTCAGTACTTGCAGCCATTGGTCTTACTTCTTTAAAAATAATTATCGGACTAATAACGGGAAGCCTTGGTATCCTGGCTGAGGCAGCTCACAGTGGTCTTGATCTTGTAGCCTCTCTTATGACCTTATTTGCTGTAAGGATTGCTGATCGACCTCCTGATCATACCCATCATTATGGCCATGGAAAAGTTGAAAATCTATCTGCCCTATTGGAAACTTTACTTCTATTTATTGTATGTGGGTGGATTGTTTATGAGTCTATCGATCGTCTTTTATATCATGAGGTTCATCTTGAAGTAAATTTTTGGTCATTTGCGGTAATGGGAGTATCAATTGCGGTAGACATATCACGATCCCGTGCCTTGTACCGTGTAGCCCATAAATTTCATAGCCAAGCCATAGAAGCAGATGCCCTCCACTTCAGAACCGATATTTGGAGTTCAGGGGTAGTTATTTTAGGACTAATATGTGTTTGGTTAAGTGGGAAGGCTAAAAACCTTTCTTTCTTAAATCATGCTGATTCCATTGCTGCAATTGGAGTGGCTATAATTGTCTTTTATATTAGTGGAAGACTTGTTGTTCGGACCATACAGGCATTATTAGATGTTGCCCCATCGGGTTTAAGAAGAAAAATTATTACACAAGTCGAAAAATTGCCAGGTGTTATAAATTGTCATGATGTTCGGCTCCGCTTCTCAGGTTCAAAGCTCTTTGTGGATATTCATGTCTTGGTGGATGGGAATCAAACCCTTAAGGACGCCCATGATCTTACTGAGGTAATTGAAGAGTCTATCCGAGATATAATACCTCTTGCAGATATTATTGTTCATCCTGAACCAAAACCTGAAACTAATTGTTAATTGTTAATTAATGGATTATGATATCTATTTAAAAATAATGTAGATTGCAACAACAATGACAAAGAAAGCAAAAAACCTTCTTAAAAGAAATGGGTTTGTCTTAAAAGAGGCATAAGCTCCAAGCCTTGCAAAAAGCATCGTCCCTGCAGCCAGGGCAATTCCCCTTCTTAAATCTATAAATCCAAGACACCATTCAGGTAAACCTGTGTTTCCAATCCCACCTAATACATAACCAGAAGCTGAAAAAAATGAAGTAATAAAAATGGCTGCACTTGAAGTGCCAATAGCAACTTTTAAAGGCATTTTTAAAAAATAGTACATCATTGGAACAGTAAAAATTCCTCCTCCAATTCCTGCCAAAGCTGAAACAATGCCTGCAACGAGTCCAATAAAAACCAATATGATTTTATTGGGTCGTTTTTCAAATATTAGTTTTTTCTCAGCTTGTTCCTTCCTCTCAAGTAGCATTCTTATCGCAGCCAATCCCACAATTATTCCGAAAGTGACACGTAAATATTCTCCCTTAAGACTTGAAGCAAATTTGGCCGTAGCAAGTGCAGTTAAAGCACTCGATACCCCTATGATATAGACTGAGGGCCAGTCAACATTTTTCTGTTTGTTATGCTGATATGAACTCATGGTGGAGGTAAATAAGACGACAAATAGACTTGTTCCTATTGCTAAATGGGTTAGAATTTCTTGAGAAAGGCCTAAATGTTCATAACTGATAATCAGGGCTGGCACCATAATAAATCCACCGCCAACACCAAAGAGCCCTGCTATAAAACCTGTTATGCACCCAATTAATATAAAGACGAAAAATTCGATTAGTGTCAAATCAACTTCTCCTCATCACTCATATCTTAATGCATCTATGGGATTAAGCATCGATGCTTTCCTTGCAGGATAGAACCCAAAGAATACTCCAACTGAACCAGAAAAAAGAAAGGCAAGAAGGATCGATTTAATTGAGAAGAGTGTAGGCCACTTTGTTAAATTTGAAAGAATCATTGTACCTCCTATCCCAATCCCTATTCCAATTGCACCTCCAATAAGACTTAATACTAACGATTCAATAAGAAATTGTAAAAGTATATCTCTCCTTTTTGCTCCGACAGCCATACGAATACCAATCTCTCTTGTCCTTTCTGTCACTGAAACCAGCATAATATTCATGATTCCTATTCCCCCAACAATGAGAGATATAGAAGCTATTGCTCCAAGGAGAAGTGACATCACACTGGCTGATTCTTGAGCGCTTGACATCACTTCTGTAAGGTTACGTACTGAAAAGTCGTTTTCTTGTCCTGGTTGAATACGGTGCCGCTGACGAAGAAGCTCTGTAATCCTTTCCTCCATCTCCTTTAAGATTTCTGGCCCATTTGCCTGGACCGTAATCGATCTCACCATCCCAGGAAACTGCATGCCAAAAAGTCGTTTTTGAGCTGTTGTAAGTGGAACAAAAATTATATCGTCTTGGTCCTGTCCCCATGTTGTCTGGCCTTTTGGAGAAAGAACTCCAATAACAGTAAATGGAATCTTTTTAATCCTAACAATCTGTCCAACAGGGTCCATATTTCCAAATAAGTTTTCAACCACTGTCTTTCCAAGAATGCAAACTTTTGTTGCTCCATCAAGATCCTGCTGTGTAAATGGCCTTCCAGAGCTAAGCTGCCATTCCCGAATTAAGAGAATCTCAGGTGCTGTCCCATGAACAATAGTTGACCAATTTTGATTACCAAAAACAACCTGAGCAACCCCTGTAACAGTTGGTGAAACATAACGAACACCTCTAACCTCTGAAGCAATTGCCTTTGCATCATCAACAGTTAGGGTAGGTACTGTTCCCGCTCCAAATCTAATTCCACCACTTGTAGAACTCCCTGACATAACAATAAGAATATTTGCGCCCATACTTGAAATCTGTTCTTCAATCCTTGCTTTTGCTCCCGAACCAACAGCAATCATCGCAATTACTGCACCTACACCGATTATGATACCAAGCATAGTAAGCCCTGAACGCATCTTATTTACTAACAAAGATCTTAATGCAATACGAATACTTGCAAAAAATGTAGTCATCTCTGACCTCTTAGAGTATCTTCTACAAGCTTCCCGTCCCTAAAAAGGATCTTTCGACTTGCGAAAGATGCAATATCTGGTTCATGAGTAATCATGATAATTGTGATTCCCATCTGTTGATTTAAATATCTAAAAATATTTATAATTTCCAAACTTGTTTTTGAATCAAGATTCCCTGTTGGTTCATCAGCTAAAATTATCGATGGCCGATTGACCAGTGCACGAGCAATTGCAACTCGTTGCTGCTCTCCTCCAGAAAGTTGGCTTGGATAACGATCTTCTTTACCCCCTAATCCTACAGAAAGGAGAGCTTCTTTGGCTATTTCTCTTCTTTTCGAAGAAGTTACCCTTGCATAGATTAGAGGAAGCTCAACATTCTCAATGGCAGAAGTCCTTGCAAGGAGATTGAATCCCTGAAAAACAAAACCAATCTTTTTATTTCGAATCTCTGCTAATTCATCTCCTGAAAGATTCTCTCCATCTATACCTTCCAAAATATATTTTCCACTTGTTGGACGATCCAGAAATCCAAGGATATTCATAAATGTTGATTTACCTGAACCAGATGCTCCCATAATGGCGACAAATTCACCCTTTTCTACCTCTAATGAAACACCTCTTAAAGCAGGAATTTCTACCTCTCCAACACGATAGATTTTTATTAGCTCTTTAACCTGAATAATAGGTTCCATTTTTTATTTACCCATTCCTCTTACAAAAGGTGGTGGAGATTGAGTTTGTTGAGTTCGAGCTTTTTTATCAGAAGTCTCCTCTACTATTACTTCCATTCCTTCTTTAAGATCTCCTGAAATAACTTCACTAAAATTTCCATCCGTTATGCCGAGTATTATTTTCACAGGAACAGGCTTTCCATCCTGCGAAAGAACCCAGATTAACCTTGATCCTGGTTGTTCTTTCCCAAAAGATTTAGCCCCTTGTGAGTATTTCTGTCTATCAACCGAACCGAATGCCCATTGTTTAGTTGTTGCTTCTTTCTTTACACTTGATGGCCTAAATCTAAGAGCTGCGTTAGGAATTTTTAATATTCCATCTTTATGAGCCACTAAAATAGAAACATTTGCAGTCATACCAGGTTTTAATTTAAGATCACGATTATCTACCTGGATTACAACATCGTATGTAACCACATTCTGCACCGTAATCGGTGCATTACGAATATCTGATACCCTTCCCTTAAAAACTACCTCAGGATATGCATCTACTGTGAAGGTAGCCTCTTGGCCTATAGCAATGCGACCGATATCTGCCTCACTTACATTTGTATCTACTTGCATCTGTGTGAGATCTTTTGCAATAGTGAAAAGTGTTGGGGCCTGAAGGCTTGCTGCCACTGTTTGCCCTACATCCACATTTCTTGAGATTACAATTCCATTCACAGGCGAACGAATAGTGGTATATTTGAGGTTGGTCTCATAAATCCTTAATGACGCTTTTGCCTGCTCAACCTGTGCCTTAGCAGACTCTAACTGAGATTTAGCTGCCTCAAGTTGGGCAAGGGCTATCTCTCTTTGTGCTACTGCAGAATCGTAATTTGCCCGGGAAGTATCGAGCGTTGCCTGAGCAATGACCCCTTTTTCCATCAATTCAATATTTCGATCCAGTGTCCTCTTTGTATCTGCCACAGCTATTTCAGCTTTTTTAAGATTTGCCTCTGCATTAAATAAATTTGCTCTTGCACTTGATAGCATGGCCTGGGCATTTAATAAATTTGCCCTTCCCTGTTCAACCTGTGCCTCGAAAATTGCTGGATCAATTTGTGCAATCACTTGCCCTGCTTTCACACGTGAATTAAAATCTGCATAAAGAGCTTTTATAGTCCCTGAAACCTGAGTACCAACTAACACAGTTATCACAGGATTGATTGTTCCAGTAGCTGTAACCAGAGACCTTATTTCTCCTCTCTCTACTTTTACTGTTCTATAACGCTGGACAGAATCCCTTTCAGAGCTCTTTTTGTAAAAAAACAATCCTCCAATAATTATTAAAAAAATTATAACGACCCAAAGATATTTTTTTCTCTTCACCATCTTATTATCCCCTTCTCTTTTTCCTATATCTTAAACGAATTGGAACTCCTTCAAAACCATAATTCTCACGAATCTTATTGATCAGGAAGCGTTCGTAAGATAAATGAATTCCCTCAGGAATATTAGAATATATGACAAATGTTGGAGGAGCAGTTGAAACCTGAGTGATGTAATTCAACTTTACTATCCTATTCTTGTATAGTGGAGGGGGATGAGTTTCCACCCATTCTTGAAATGTTTTGTTTAATTGAGAAGTTGATATCCTCTTTCTTGATTCATCAACTACACGATCTACTAAGTCAAGTATCTTATTAACTCTCTGACCTGTGAGGGCTGAAATAAAGAGAATCGGTGCATAGGAAAGATATTTGAGACGATTATAAACCACACTCTCATATTCATCCATGCTGTGAGAACTTTTCTCGATAAGATCCCACTTATTCATCAGAATTATACATCCCTTACCCTTCTCGTGTATCAAGCCTCCAAGATGACAATCCTGATCGGTGACACCTTCTTTAGAATCAATCATCAGAAGGGCTATATCAGATCGATCTATGGTTTTGAGGGCTTCAATAATACTATATTTTTCAAGTCGAAGGCTAATTCGGCTCTTCCTTCTTATACCTGCTGTATCAATCAACACATATTTTTTCCCATCTCTTTCAAAAGGAGTATCAATGGCATCGCGTGTTGTCCCAGGTATTTCATCCACTAAAAGCCTTCTATATCCAAGGATTCTATTGATTAGAGAAGATTTACCCACATTTGGTCTACCTATAACAGCAATCCTTGCAAACTCAGTGTTTTCTTCCTCTTCCGGATATTTTGGAAGGACTTTTATAACTTCATCCATCAACCCACTTATTCCAAGTCCATGTTCAGCTGATATTGGAAATATAGGATCAACACCAAGTCCATAAAATTCAAATACTCTTTCCTCTTGCTTCTGTGTATCTATTTTATTGACGATATAGAATACAGGTTTATTCAGTTTTCTCAAAATATTTGTAATTTCTATATCTGATGGGGTAAGTCCCTCTTTTCCATCCATCACAAATAAAATGATATCAGCTTCATCTATTGCTAATTGACATTGCTCACGCATCTGAATAAAGATGCGATCCTTCGAAACAGGTTCAAATCCTCCTGTATCAATTAATGTAAAAATATTTCCGTCCCGCTTTACTTCTGCATAATTTCGATCTCGGGTCACACCTGGCTCATTTTCAACGATTGCTTTTCTCCTACCTATAATTCTGTTAAATAAAGTTGATTTTCCAACATTTGGTCTTCCTACAATCGCAATTACAGGTTTCATCGTTTTGTTTCTATGCCCCCTAAAAATTATTATAATAGAGAGATTCAAATCAATTCAATGGAATGAAAGATAAAAATATTGAGAATAGTAACTATTTAGGATATTTAATCCTCTTTTCATTTTTATATAATTATGATAAATTTTAATTAATTAGCTTGGAGTTAGAAGGAAGATGAAAAAATTTATCCTCCTTCTTATTTCATTGCTCATTATATGGTGCCTCAATAAAGGGGTTGGATTATCACAGGATAACCCAAAAGAGGAAAAAAAACCCCTAATTCATTTTGGTCAAATAAGCTTTAAACTCAAGGATGTTGAATCAAATTCAGTAAATATAAAACTCCTTGAAATCTATATTGAAATCCTGAATCTTAGTCGAAAGGTTACAGCCTCACCAAACTCAATCAAACTGGTTTTGATGCCAAAAGATATCAAATTTTTAGATCCTCCACCAAAGATTGAATGGCAAATAGAGAGAGAAGAGAAAATTTTGGATTTCCCCCTTCCTCCATCAATGGGCCGAATAGTGGTTTTTGGTTTTTCTCTACCTCCACACAAAATTGAGTCAATTACATTTGAAATACAGATTAATCCCCCAGAAGGAGATAAAAAATTGATAAGGTGGGAAGAAAAGTAAGTCCTTATTCTTTAAAAAAATTTAAAACCTCCGATATATCTCTCATTATATAATTCGCTCCAACCTTCTCAAATTCTTCTCTCTTTGTTCTCCCAGTTAATACTCCGACCGTACTCATCCCTAAAGCCTTACCTGTTTGAATATCAATGATATGATCACCTACCATTAGTGCCTCTTCACTTGAGACTCCGAGTATATTTATGACTCTGCTAAGATGTTCAGGATGAGGCTTGACCTTATTAATTGAATTTCTTGAAATAAAAACATCACAAAAATCATCAATATTTGAAAAAACTATTCTAACTGCTTCTTCACAGTTTCTTGTTACAATTCCAATCTTTACTCCTATATCCCTTAAGGTTTTTAGGGTTTCTTTTGTTTGAGGAAAAAGATTTCCTTTATGGGCTCCTTCTATCTCTAATTCATAGAGAATCTCGTGTGCATTTGCATAAAAATTTTTGGCTTCAACACTATTGTTCTTTAATAAAATTTGATAGACTTCGTCAATTATCTCCAATAGATATTTTTCTCCCAAGCTTTCTTCTTTAACGCCATATTGGTTTATTAATTGGAAAATTCTTTCACGGATAGATAAAAAGTCAATATTTAAAACCGCAAGCGTTCCATCAAAATCAAATATAATTGCCTTCTTTTTTTGGAATCCCATCATTAAAATATAAATATCTTATTCTTAATACCAAGTCAATTAAATCATTTTTACAAAATTGAGTCATTGTCAAATATAATCGAGAAAAAAGTTAAGATAGGCTCTCTTGCTCATTCAATTTAGATTTGTTATGAAAAATTTAAAACAACCTAACAAACATATTATACGAGGAGATAATCTTATGAAGACTCTTAATGAAAGAATTAAAGCCTCTTTAGGTGAAAGGAAGGTTGATCTTATAATTAAAAATGGAAGGGTCATCAATGTATTTACATGTGAAATAGAAAAGAAGGATGTAGCCATCTTTAACGGCTTTGTTGTTGGCTTTGGAGAATACGATACAAAAGAAATCATAGATATAAAAGGAGATTATCTCTGCCCGGGTTTGATAGATGGTCATGTCCATATTGAATCGAGTATGCTAACTCCCCCCCAATTTGCCAGAGCAGTGCTTCCCCATGGAACAACAACAGTTGTTATTGATCCTCATGAGATAGCCAATGTGATGGGAATTAAAGGAATTAAATTTATGGCTGAATCTTCAAAAAAAATCCCCTTAAATGTTTTTATTATGTTACCTTCCTGTGTTCCTGCGACCTTTATGGAAACCTCTGGAGCAAAACTTAACTCAGAGAAGCTAAAACCTCTTCTAAAAGAAGATTGGGTATTAGGGCTCGGAGAAATGATGAATTATCCTGGAGTTATCCATAGAGATCCAGAAGTTCTTAAAAAGATTGAGATGGTCAACTCTAAAAGAATAGACGGTCATGCCCCTGGTCTTTCAGGTAAAAGTTTATATGGTTATCTCATGGCAGGAATTCAATCAGACCACGAATGCACCCAAACTAAAGAAGCTGTAGAAAAATTAAGAAATGGAATGTGGATTATGATTCGTGAGGGAAGTACAGCAAAAAATCTAAAGGCTCTTATTCCTATAGTGAATCAGAAAAACTCAAGAAGATTTTTCTTTGTTACTGATGACCGACATCCTAAGGAACTTATTGAAAAAGGTCATATTGATTCTATGGTGAAAACGGCTCTAAAGATGGGACTTGATCCGCTATTAGCCATTCAAATGGCAACAATCAATCCTGCAGAATATTTTAGACTTGACAATATTGGAGCAATTGCTCCAGGGTATAGGGCTGATATTATCTCAATAGAAAATCTTCATTCATTTAGGATAAAAAAAGTCTTTAAAGATGGAATTTTAATTTCTGAGAATGGTAAAATTTTAAATGATCAATACTTTAAACTACCTAAAAGAATAATAGAAACTAAATCCATTAGGATTAGCTCTATAAGTAAGGAATCTCTTACAATAAGAAGCAATCAACACTTCGCAAAAGTAATAAAAATTATTCCTGACCAAATTATTACAAAAAAGGTAATAAAAAGGATTATCCTAAAAAATGGGATTGCTTATCCTGATCTTAAAGAAGATATCCTTAAGATTGCTGTTATCGAAAGGCACCGAGCCACTGGAAATATTGGCGTTGGTTTTGTTCAAGGATTTGGTTTAAAAAGTGGGGCTATCGGAACCTCAATAGCTCATGATTCTCATAATATTATATTGGTTGGAACAAATGATGAGGATATGCTCAAGGCGTTAGAAACCATCTCAAAAATGGGAGGAGGATTAGTAGTCGTATCTGGACAAAAAGTTTTGGCCTCTCTTCCTTTGCCTATTGCAGGACTGATGACTGATCTTTCCATAACCGAAGTCCAGAGAAAAATTGATACCCTCCAAAAGGCTTCAAGAGATTTGGGTTGCAAGATTTCTGATCCTTTTATGACGCTTTCTTTTCTTTCTCTTCCTGTTATTCCAGAACTTAAATTAACAGATAGAGGGCTGGTGGATGTTAATCAGTTTAAAATAGTTCCTTTATTTGGAAAATAACTATTAAAAGGAGTTTTTATGGATTGGGATCAATTACTTAAGGAGGCTATATCTTACCTTCAACAATATATTAGAATTCAAACAGTAAATCCACCAGGAAATGAAATAGAGGGAGCCAAATTCCTTAAAAGTATTTTTGATAAGGAATCTATTCCATCAGAGCTTTTTGAACCATCTCCAGGTAGAGGAAATTTAGTGGCTGTTCTAAAAGGAAGTGGAGAAAAAAGACCCATCCTTCTTGTCAATCACATTGATGTGGTTCCCGCTGATAGGGACAAATGGGAGGTAGATCCTTTTTCAGCCAAGATAAAAGATGGCTATTTATATGGTCGAGGTGCACTTGATGATAAATCAATGGGTATTGTCGAGATGATGATATTATTAATTTTAAAAAGGGAGAAAATTGATTTAAAGAGGGATCTTTTCTTTCTTGCTTCAGCAGATGAAGAAACAGGAGGTAAATGGGGAGTTGAGTGGGCAATGGAAAATATCCCTTTTTTGAAGGAATCGGAGTTCGCGCTAAACGAAGGTGGTCATGTGATTATTGATGAAGAGGGAAATACTGACCGTTATGAAGTATCCTGCGGTCAAAAGGTCATACTTCAATTACAATTGAAAGCCATTGGAACCTCTGGACATGCCTCTATGCCTCATCATGATAATCCAAATGTTAAACTTATTGAAGCATTAAATAGAATTACAAAGTGGGAAACACCTTATCATGTGTTGCCAATGGTAAAAGAATTTTTCCTAAATATGGCCCCAAAGAGACCTTCCTATGAAAGGAACCTTTTTGAAAATATTGAAAAAGCTCTTCTTGACCCTTCTTTTTCGGTTTGGCTTACCTCCAATCCACAATTTAATGCAATGATTCGAAATACGATCTCCCTAACAATCCTCCAAGCAGGAAGTAAAGTCAATGTCATTCCTTCTGAAGCACGAGCTATCTTGGATTGTCGACTATTACCAAATGCCTCCAAAGAGGAATTTTTATTAGAGGTTAAAAAAAGAGTCGGGGATGAAATTGAGATAGAAGTTATTGGAGAAAGTCAATCTGTTCCTCCATCTCCTATGGATACAGACTTTATTTCTGCAATAAAAAATTTTGCATCGAAGAATGACCCAGGTTGTCCTGTTGTTCCTCTCCTTTTGCCAGGGGCTACGGACAGTCGTTTTCTAAGAGAGAAAGGGATTGCCACATACGATCTCTGCCCATTTCGATTAACCGAAAAAGAAATGTTAAGGATCCATGGAGACAATGAACGAATCTCTTTGAATAATTTAGAATTTGGAATGAGAATGCTTTTTGAAATTATAAGAGAAATTTCAACATAATACATTTATTTTCTAAACAATGAAAGAATCAGTGTTATGAATAAGCTTATAAGGATGCATGTAACGATCGGGAAATAGAATGTAAATCTTTCCCTTCTAATAAGAATGTCACCAGGAAGTCTTCCAATAAAGGGAATCTTTTCCCCAACCATTAAAAGGATTCCAATGCCAATCATAAAAATACCAAAAAGGATGAGAAGTTTTCCTAATGAGCTAAACATAATTAACCCTCCAAAGTATGAGACAATATCTTTTTATTCATTCTGTTTCCAGAACCTTTCCTTCTCACTATAGATACAGCCACAATATTGTTGACGATAGAGTCCCATGGCTTTGGAAATTTTAACCCCCTCTCTCCATCCTACCCTAAAGTCTTCATAGTAAAATGGAATTTCCACTTCCCTGGCCACTCGTTCGCCTGTTTCGCGAATAAGTGAATGATTTTGATGGGTACTCTGAAGAAGTGTTGTTGAAAATTGATCGAAACCCATCTGTTTTGCTTTTCTTGCAGTCGCCTCAAGCCTTATGAAGTAACAATACCCACATCTCTCTTTATATCGATGAGCTACAGCCTTAAGAAATTCTTCAAGTAAATATTCATCACGGTAAACAATCTCTAATCCGACCGCTCGAGAATATTGCCTCAATGCTTCCAATCTCTTCAAGTATTCTTGATAGGGATGAATGTTAGGATTGAAAAAGAATCCTACCACATCCTTTCCTTCTTCTTTAATACGAGACACAGGATAAATTGCACAATTAGCACAACAGATATGAAGTAGGATTTTCATTTAACTTGCTGCAATTTTCTCTTGCTCTAACCATTTCCTCGGAGGAATACCAAGCTCTTTTTCAACTTGTAAAATCTTCTCTGTTGTCTTAAGCACTGTATCTGGATTTAAGGAGATACTATCTATTCCACATCTCACTAAAAACTCTGCAAACTCTGGATAATCGCTTGGGGCCTGACCGCATATTCCTATCTTTTTACCATTCTTCTTTGCCTTTTCTATTACCATTTGAACCATTTTTTTAACAGCCGGATCACGTTCATCAAAAAGATGTGAAACCTTCTCAGAATCCCTATCGAGACCCAATACGAGTTGAGTTAGGTCATTTGATCCTATGGAGAATCCATCAAAAATTTCACTAAATTCATCTGCAAGGATCACATTACTTGGAACTTCACACATCATATATATTTCAAGTCCGTTATTTCCCTGAATCAGCCCATACTTTCTCATTTCAGCAATCACAAGTCTTCCTTCTTCTACCGTCCGGCAAAAAGGAATCATTAATTTGACATTTATTAATCCCATTTCATCCCGAACCTTTTTCATTGCAAGACATTCTAAACCAAAACCTTCCATATAATCCTTATCATAATATCGGCATGCCCCTCTGAAACCAATCATTGGATTGTCTTCCACAGGTTCGAAATCACTTCCACCAATGAGATTGGCATATTCATTACTCTTAAAATCGCTCATTCTAACAATCACATCTTTTGGATAAAATGCAGCTGCAATCTTAGCTACCCCCTGGGCAAGTCTATCAACAAAGAATAGTCTTTTATCCTCATATCCAATGGTTAGCCGTTCAATCTCTTTTTTCTCATGCTCATTTGTTAATGCATCAAAATGAATAAGGGCCATAGGATGAATTCTAATAAAGTTATTTATAATAAATTCAAGTCTTGCCAATCCAACTCCATCATTAGGTATGAAAGAGAGATGAAAGGCATTGTCAGGATCTCCAACATTCATCATAATTTTTGTCTGAGGCCTTTCGAGATGCTTCATATCAAAGCGTTTAACCTCAAAATCGAGAATCCCTTCGTATACAAAACCAGTCTCTCCTTCTGCACAAGATACGGTCGCACTTTGATAATCCTTTAGGATTTCACTTCCATTTCCAGTACCTACCACACAAGGTACCCCTAATTCACGACTAATAATTGCAGCATGGCATGTTCGACCACCTCTATCGGTTACAATGCCAGCAGCTATCTTCATAATCGGCTCCCAGTCAGGATCAGTCATTTGAGTAACTAAGATCTCGCCCTTCTTAAATTTAGCTATATCCCTTACACTTGTAATCACATTTATAGGCCCTGCACCAATCTTTTCTCCTACACTCTTCCCTTGAACCAAAACCCTTCCTCTCTCTTTTAGGATATAGGTTTCAAGAATATTTTTTTCAATTTGTGATTTTACCGTCTCGGGTCTTGCTTGAAGAATAAAAAGCTGTTGGGTAAGGCCATCTTTTGCCCATTCAATATCCATGGGGGTATAACGACCTGCCTTTTTTGAATAGTGTTCCTCAATCTTTACGCCCCATTGGGCAAGAAGGATAATTTCCTCATCTGTTAGAATAAAATTAGCTCTATCATGAGCAGAAACAGGTACATTTTTTGTTGATCCTTCTCCCTCCACTGTATAAACCATTTTAATCTCTTTACTACCAAGAGTTTTCTGAATAATTGGTTTATAATTCTTTTGAAGGCAAGGTTTAAATACATAAAATTCATCCGGATTGATTACACCTTGAACTATATTTTCACCCAATCCATAAGATCCTGTAATATAGATAACATTTTGGAACCCTGATTCTGTATCAATTGTAAACATAACACCTGAACAGGCCTTATCTGAACGAACCATCTTCTGAATCCCTATCGATAGGGCAATTTTAAAATGGTCAAATCCTTTATGGACTCGATAAGAAATTGCTCGATTTGTAAAAAGGGAGGCAAAACATCTCTTGCATGCCTGAATCAAAGCATATTCTCCTCGAATGTTAAGATAGGTTTCCTGTTGGCCAGCGAAACTTGCATCGGGAAGATCTTCCGCTGTTGCGCTGCTTCGTACCGCCACATCTGTATCTTCTCCATATTCTTTACATAGTTTTCTATATGCCTTTACAATCTCTTCTACAATCTCTCTTGGAAATTCAAGACTATAAATTAGCCTTCTTACCCTACTGCCTTTCTCTGAAAGGTCTTCCATGTCTTCTACATTAAGATTCGAAAGAATCTCCCTTATCGTCTCTGGAACATTTGGCCTTACCTTATTGTCATGCCATTCTTGAAAAATCCCTTTATTTAAAAAATCGTAGTAAGCATGAACCGTTACAGCAAATCCATTTGGAATATTTACCCCAAATTTTGTTAGCTCTCTCCTCATTTCTCCAAGTGAGGCATTCTTTCCACCCACAAGAGGAATATCTTTTAATTCAATTTCATCAAACCAAAGAATATAAGGTTTATTGTTCATATAATCACCCTTTAATTTATCTTATATTTTCAATCTACCTGAACATCTATCCATTTGTCAAGAAAGATTTGTTTTATGCTTGCCAATTGGAAGAAATGAGTTTTAATGTATTTGATTTTAATCTCTTTTAGGATTATTATGAATATAAAGGGGTGAATTTATGAAGAATCAAAAGTTTGTTTACTTATTTGAAGAGGCTGACGGAAGCAACAAAAAACTTTTTGGTGGAAAGGGAGCTGGACTTGCTGAAATGACACGAATGGGACTGCCAGTTCCTCCAGGATTTATTATCACAACAGAGGCATGCGCTCAATATTATGCAAATCGGAAAAAATTACCAAAGGGCCTAATGGAAGAAGTTGAGAATAATATTAAACGAATAGAAGAAAAAACAGGAAAGATTTTTGGAAACCCACATAATCCCCTTTTCTTTTCTGTCCGCTCAGGAGCAGCTATCTCAATGCCTGGGATGATGGATACTATACTAAATCTTGGTTTAAATGATGATACCCTTGAAGGACTGATACATATTACCTCGGACGGAAGATTTGCATATGATGCCTATAGAAGATTCATTCAACTCTTCGGGAAAATTGCACTTGGCGTTGATGAAAAGGAATTTGACCAAATAATTAACAAAGTAAAAGAACAAGCTGTCATAGTTAATGATGCTGATCTCGATGCAGACTCTCTTAAAGATATATGCCAACAGTATCTTGATCTCATTAAAAAGAAGACAGGGAATCCTTTTCCAAAAGATCCAATGCTTCAGCTAAAGCTTGCAATAGAAGCTGTCTTTAATTCCTGGATGGGTAAAAGGGCTGTGGATTATAGGAGAGAATTTAATATTACACCCGATATGGCCAATGGAACTGCTGTAAATATCTGCACAATGGTTTTTGGAAATATGGGATATGATTCAGCAACAGGAGTTGCCTTTACAAGAGATCCCTCAACGGGAGAAAATATTCTATATGGTGAATATCTTGTTAATGCTCAAGGAGAAGATGTGGTCGCAGGGATAAGGACACCAAAACCTATCCAAGAATTAAAAAAAGAGATGCCAAAAATATATCGTGAACTTGAACGTGTAAGAAAAACCCTCGAAGAACATTTCCGTGAAGTACAGGATTTTGAATTTACAGTAGAAAGAGGACAACTCTATATCCTTCAGACTCGAAATGGGAAGATGAATGCTCAGGCCATTGTTCGTACATCAAGAGAGATGGTTGCAGAGAGATTAATAACCAGGGAAGAGGCTGTTATGAGATTAAAACCACAGGATTTAGAACAGCTTCTTCACCGGAGAATCGATCCAAACTTTAAGGGCAAACCGATTGCAAAAGGACTTGCAGCCTCACCTGGAGCGGCGTCTGGGAAAGCTGTTTTTGATGCAGATGAGGCCGAAAGATTAGGAAAACTTGGCCAAAGAGTTATCCTTGTTCGTGAAGAAACAAAACCTGAGGATATCCATGGTTTCTTTGCCTCTGAGGGCATCCTAACTGCACGAGGGGGGAAAACCTCTCATGCAGCTGTTGTTGCAAGAGGCATGGGAAAACCTTGCGTTTCAGGATGTGAGGAGCTTGTAATTAATCTCGAAGAAAGGATGGCTAATATTGGCGCAGTTCATATTAAGGAAGGTGATTATATAACTATTGATGGTTCAACAGGAGAAGTCTTTCTTGGTGAAGTTCCAACCGTAGATCCAGAAATTAGTAAAGATCTCCTTAGTATATTGAATTGGGCAGACGAGATTCGAACACTTGGGGTCCGAGCAAATGCTGATACCCCAGAGGCAGCTCTTAAAGCAAGACAACTTGGTGCTGAAGGAATTGGGCTTTGTCGGACAGAAAGAATGTTCAATGCTGTTGATCGGTTACCAATCGTTAGGGAAATGATTCTTGCCGGTTCAAAGAAAAAAAGGCTTGAGGCAATTTCAAAACTCCTTCCAATGCAAAAGGCAGATTTTAAAGAGATCTTTAAAGTCATGAATGGACTACCTGTAACAGTGAGACTTCTTGATCCACCTCTCCATGAATTTCTTCCCTCTACAGAAGAATTGGCTTCAGAACTTAGACATCTTAAAGAGGTGGAATCCGCCTTCTCTTCAGCTGAAAATCTATCCCAAATCATCAAATTTCTTGATTCTACCTTTAGAGAATCTCTAAAGCCCCTTAACCACATGTTATCCGATATTATGGAGATAAAAGAGAAGAAATTAGATAAGAAACTGATCCGTAAACAGCAGGAGATATTAAAAAAGGTTCAGCAAATGAAAGAGGTTAATCCCATGCTTGGCCACAGGGGAGTAAGACTTGGAATTACCTATCCTGAGATTTATAAAATGCAGATTCAGGCCATCTTGGAAGCAGCTGCGGAATTGATCATTGAAGGAGTAGATGTTCAGCCCGAGATTATGGTTCCCCAGGTATGTACAGCACAAGAATTAAAATGGGTCTACCAATTAGTAAAGAAGGTCCAGAGAGAGGTAGAAAAGAAATACGGAATCCAAATTAAATATAAATTTGGAACTATGATTGAGGTTGTTAGGGCTTGTATGAGGGCAGGCAGACTGGCAGAGGTTTCAGATTTCTTCTCTTTTGGAACAAATGATCTGACGCAGGCTACCTTCTCTTTTTCAAGAGAAGATGCTGAGAATAAATTCCTCCCACTTTATAATGAACGAAAGATCCTTCAAGACAATCCTTTTGAAGTGCTCGATGTCAAAGGAGTAGGAAGATTAATGATGATAACTATCGAATGGGGAAGAAGAACAAAACCTGATCTAAAGATAGGAATCTGTGGGGAACATGGGGGACATCCTGAATCTATTGAATTTTGTCATTCAATAGGTATCTCTTATGTAAGTTGTTCTGTCCCAAGACTTCCAATTGCTCGCCTTGCAGCAGCCCACGCAAAGATAAAAGAGAAAAAGAGAAAACCACCTGAAAAATATGATCCGGATTCTGTATTTAATATATTTTTTTAATATAAAAATAGCCCTTCTTATAAATTCAAATAATTTGTTTTAAGAAGGGCCATTTCTTCAAATTATCTCTCAATAAAATTAAGTAGGTTTCTTCTTTCTCCTTTAAGAAATCTACGAAGATTTTCTTCAAATATCGAGAGTGCTTGTTCAACATAAATATCGCTCATACCAGCGACATGAGGACTAACGATAACATTCTTCATTTTCCAGAAGGGATGCTCTTTGGGTAAAGGCTCTTGCCAGAACGTATCCAGACCTGCTCCTGCAATTTTCCCTTTCCTCAGTACTTCAATCAATGCCTCTTCATCAACAATTTCTCCCCTTCCGAGGTTCAAAAGAAAAGCTGTGGGTTTCATTGCCGAAAGCACCTTAGCATCGATTAACTTTTCTGTCTGGGGTGTTCTTGGTGCTACAATCACGAGATAATCAACTTCACTTGCCACTTTAACAATATCTTCTGGTCCATAAAAGGCATCAATACAGTCGAGGTCCCTTTTAATTATGTCTATTCCAAAGACTTGCATGCCAAATGCCTTACATTTTTTAGCTATCTCTTCACCAATGACCCCAACACCAAGAATTGCAATCTTCTTCTTCCAGAGCAGTTTCCCTGGCCATCTTTCCCAAACTCCTTTATCCTGATTTCTTACAACCTCGGGAAAGTTTCGATTTAAGGCAAGCATAAGTAGAAAAGCCATTTCTGATACCTGGGGGCCATGAATACCACGCGTGGAAGTAATGATTACATCCTTTCTCAAGGAAGGAAGGTTAACAATATAATCCACTCCTGTTGTTAAGGCATGGATCCATTGTAGTTTTAAAGCTTTCTTTAAAAGTTCATCTGAAATTCGAATGGTCAAAAGGATATCTGCCTCCTCAATAAATTTACCAACTTCTTCTTCTTGAGTTGCAGCATGGATCTCCACTTCAGGAAACTTTGGCTTTAATCCATTAAGATAATCCTTTGCCCTTTGTTCTAATATTAATAATTTCATCCTTTTAATCCTCCTTTAATTTAAATTACAATAATCTCTTTCGGGGTTTTATGTAGACATTCACTAACTCCATCCTCCATCACTAAATAATTATCACAAATCCCTGCCCAAACTGTAGCGGTTGCTGCTGCAGGATGAACAGTTATGTTCATTCCTGCCTGTATCTTCATGGGTTCGTCAAATCTAATCAGGGGCCTTTCTACCAAATCATATCCCTGACCATGAGCGTAGAGTCTCCTCTCAGGTGCATATCCCTTTTTCTGTAAAAACTCATTATTTGCCTCCCAAATCTCTTTTGGGTCGGCTCCTGGCTTCAACATATTTAGTGTTAATTGTTGGGCTTCTAATGCTACACTAAAGGCGTCTTGAAGTTCCTGAGATGGTTGACCGAGTGTGAATATTCGAGAAATTTCTGTATAGAATCCACCTGGTCCATTAACTTCGATTAGAAGCGAGATTTGATCTCCTTCTTTTATAATTCGATTCTGAAAATGTCTAAATGCAAAAGGGACGGGCATTCCAGGAGGACCAGAGTTAACTAATATTAGTTGACGTTCACTTCCATTCATGACACAAGAATATTGAGCCTCTGCATGGATTTCGAAAGTTCTTCTCCCAGGTCTTATCTGTTTTTTAACATATTCGATTGCCAAATCCTGGAGAGCTGCAGTGCGCTTAATCAATTCAATCTCCTCAGGACTTTTTATCACCTTTATTTGATCGACCCAATCTGTTGCATCAACAAACTTCCATCCTGGTAAGTGTTTTCTAAGGTATTCATAGAATGTGATAGGAATATAAGATCTTCCTACCAATCCAACGGTTGCTCTTTTCTTTTCTTTCAGAACACCCACAGCTAATTCTGCATCATATGTGCTTGTATAATGGACTGATGGGAAATAAGGAGCCCCTAATCTTTTTTTTACCCCCCTAACAGCCCATTGAGGAGGAAATCCAGGATCAGCAGGAGGAAAAGCTCCAACCGTGATAAAAGTCATCTCATCATCCACAGGGAAAATGACAGTAAACGGGTAACTATGTCTTGCAGAGAAATCCGTAAACCATTTTACATAACCGCCCAAAAATTCCTCATCTTGACGCATAAGTAAAAAATCGATCTTTTTTCCACGCATCATCTCACGCACAGCCTTCCATCTTCTTTCAAGCTCTGCGTCTGATATACATGTTGTTAAACGTTCCTTTAAATCTTCCATTAATATAATCTCCTTTCTTTTTAAGATCTCAAAAATGATAGCAATTGATTAATGACAATCGCCCTTTCATTGATGAATCTTTAAATTTCTATTAAAGTTAACCAATACTTAATTTTTTGTCAAGGAAATAAATAAAATTTTACCCAATTTCTTGACAACCTTTATAATCCCATGTTATTTAAAAGAAGGGTTAACTTTAAGACCCCAAAATTATTAAGAAAAGAAAGGGGAAACTATGAAAAAGAAAGGATATCTTAAGATCACATTTGTAGTAGGACTTGTTCTGGCGTGTCTAACCTTCTCAATCGCCAACCTACATTCAGCACCTATTACTATTAGAACAGTGAGTGCATGGTCCAGGGCAGCTCAGTTTGAGACACAACAATTTCTTACATTCATTGAAATGATTCAGAAAGAGGCAAACCAGAAGTATCCAGGTCAACTCGTAATTGATTACAAAGGAGCTGGAGAAGTCATTCCACCACTTCAGCAGGTTGAGGCACTTCGCAGTGGTATGGTAGATATGATTCTGACAGCAGCAAGTTATTATACTTCTATTATGCCTGAAATGGATGTTATGAGTTTAACACAATTGAAACCCTGGGAGGAAAGAAGCGCTGGAGTTAATGATTATCTTGAAAAACTCCATAACACAAAGGCAAACGCTCATTACCTTGCCCGATTGGGAACAGGAGATCTTTTCCATATCTTTTTAAGCAAACCCATACAAAAGATTGATGATTTTAAAGGATTGAAAATTAGGGTATCCCCTACACATATACCCTTTTTGAAAGCCCTTGGAGCAGAACCAGTTGTTACCCCACCCGCTGAAATATACACTGCTATGGAAAGGGCTGTTGTTGTAGGATATGTTCAACCACTTGCATCTATTCGCACAATGGGACTTCTACCTGTGACAAAATATCTTCTTCGACCAGGTTTTTATCAACCCATCGTATTGGTGCTTGTCAATCTTGATTTTTGGAAGAAGATGCCAGACAATTTGAAAAACCTCCTTACAGAAAATATGAAGAAGGCTGAATATATGGCTATGGAAAATATTGATAAAAAGATAAAGGTTGAACTTGAAGAATTCAAAAAAGCAGGTGTAAATATTATCCAACTACCTCCTTCAGACGCTCAGAAGTTTTCTAAAATGGCTGACGATGCCTTGATGGATGTAGTATTAAAAAAATCTCCAGAAGAAGGTAAAAAACTGAAAGAACTTATCACGAAGAAGTAATTAAAACTTTTTAACTTAAGGAAAAAATATAATTATTTATTTGTATCCCTTTGGAGAGGTTTAATTTAAAACTTTTCCAAAGGGATTTAGTTTGATGAAAATAATGTTTTTAATGGAGTAAATTCACTTGGGTAAAATATTTGACCGTATACTCGATTCACTTGCTGTTGTTGTTAGTCTCATTCTTATCTTTATGACTCTCTCTATAGGCTATTCTATTTTTGCTCGAGCAATGGGATTTAGAGGTCCACTATGGATTGTCCAATTTAATGAATATGCCATGTTATTTGCGACGTTTCTCGGCACTGCATGGCTTCTTGCAAAGGGTAAACATGTCTCCATAGAATTGGTAGTTTCTCGATTCAAACCCCGTGGACAAAAGATTTTTGAACTTATCCACTCTATCATGGGAATAGGTCTTTGTGCAATATTAGGTTGGTATGGAATGCTAACAACGATTGAAAACTTTAAGAGAAATGTCATTCATGTTCAGGCAGTTGATGTTCCCATGGCTTATATCCTCTTTGTAATTCCCCTTGGTTTTTTTCTACTATTTCTTCAATTCACTCGAACTCTCTTCTCCACCATTAAGGAGATAATTAGCGGACAAATAATTGATTCTTCGAATCTTCAAACGATCAAGCAAAAGGAGAAATAGACTAAATGGAATGGTGGATGGTTCTAACCTTTTTTTTGGGTGGGCTTATCATCCTTCTCCTTACAAAGTTTCCAGTTGCTTTCTCTTTCCTTTTAATGAATATATTAGGTATCCTCGTATTCATGGGGTCTGCTGGTTTAAAAAACATAACCCTTGGAATTTTTAGTTCTCTTACTACATTTACAATAACTCCTGTTCCTTTGTTCATTCTCATGGGAGAGCTCATGTATCATTCCCATGTCGCAGACACAACCCTCGATATACTTGACCGCTGGCTTGGCAAAATCCCAGGGCGTTTAAGTATATTAGCTTCCGTTAGTGGCACAATCTTCGCAGCAACAAGTGGCTCCACCATGGCAAATACGGCAATGCTTGGAACTGTTCTTCTGCCTGAAATGAGAAAAAGAGGTTATAGTGTATCTATGTCAGTAGGTCCAATTATTGGGGCAGGAGGACTTGCCATGCTCATTCCACCCTCTGCTCTGGCTGTTGTGCTGGCAAGTATAGCTGGAATTTCTGTGGGTGGACTTCTAATGGCAGGAGTTATTCCTGGAGTTATGCTTGGAATATTCTTCTCAATCTATATTGTTCTAATGGCTATTCTTAATCCATCCTGTGCACCCCGTTATGAAGTTCCACCAACACCTCTTAAGGAAAAATTATTCTTAACAGTTAAGTATCTTTTCCCTATTGGGCTAATTATTTTTGCTGTTATTGGGGTAATCGTTTTAGGCTTGGCTACACCGACTGAGGCAGCAGCCTCTGGAACTATTGCAACCTTCATTGTTACTCTCATATACAAACGTTTTAACTGGGAAGTTTTAAAGGCATCTTTAAAGGGTTCTATTGAAATTTGGATTATGGTATTCATGATTATTGCAGGCTCATCTACATTTAGCAGTATCTTGGCCTATACAGGAGCATCTAAAGGTCTCATGGGGCTAATTGAAGGTCTAAAAGTTCACCCAATTCTCATCCTTATTGGAATGCAATTAATTATTGCATTTATGGGCTGTTTTATGGATGCTATCTCCATTATGATGATATGCTTACCTGTCTTTATGCCCATCTCTAATCTTCTTGGGTTTGATCCAGTATGGTTTGGGGTACTTTTCCTTATAAATATCGAAATGGGCCAACTAACTCCACCTTTTGGAATGCTTTTATTTGTTATGAAAGGAGTTGCTCCACCCGACATAACTATGCAACAAATTATAAAGGCATCGATACCCTATATGTTGTTTGATGTACTTATAATGGCTATTATTATCATTTGGCCTCCCGTCGCTCTTTGGTTACCAAGTTTCCTAAAGGGATAAATTCTTAGGAGGCAACTATGAAATTAAAAGGAGTCCTACCCCCAATTATAACCCCATTTAAAAATGGTCAACTTGCATTGGATGAACTTAAAAATAATCTTCAAAAATGGAATAAAACACCTCTTTCAGGATATCTTGTGCTTGGATCCAATGGAGAAGCTGTCTACCTCAATGAAAAAGAAAAATTAAAGGTTATAGAGGTTTCAAGAGATTCTATTCCAAAATCCAAAATAATGATAGTCGGCACTGGAATAGAGTCTACTCATGAAACCATAAAATTCACAAATAAGGCAGCTAAGATTGGAGCTGATTACGGCCTTGTGGTAACACCTTCCTATTTTAAGGGTTCTATGAAGCCTCAAATTCTCTATGAACATTTCATCAAAGTGGCAGAATCCTCAAAGATAGGAATCTTAATATATAATGTTCCCCAGTTTACAGGAATAAATTTGGAGCCAGAAGTTGTGGCTAAACTTTCAGAGCATCCAAATATAGTAGGTATAAAAGATAGTTCGGGAAATATCGATCAACTTACAGAAATCATACGCCTTTCAAAAAAAGGATTTGCTACATTTGTTGGTTCTGCACCTGTTTTTCTACCTGCATTATGTGTTGGTGCAGTGGGTGGAATATTAGCTGTAGCAAATGTATTACCAAATGAATGTGTTAAAATTCAGAGTTTTTTTGAAAAGGGGAGACTTGATGATGCAAGGGATTTACAGGTTCGATTGATCCCTATTGCCAAAGCAGTAACAACCAAATATGGCGTTGGTGGATTGAAGTTAGCCATGGATTTAGTGGGCTATTTTGGTGGTCAACCAAGGCTTCCACTTAAGAGACCCGGCAAAGAAGTTGAAGAAGAGATTAAACGCCTATTAGAAAAATTTAAATAAGAAACTCATAAGTAGGTCTAAAAGATATTTTAATAAAAAAGAGTAAAATTCATTACCGCTAATATCAATTTAATTATTGACTTCAAAATTTCTTTCCCTTATGATTTCCTTAAATAAAATTAATCTGTTAGGGGGATCAAATGGAGGTTATTGATTTTCACACACATTATGTTCGAAAGGAATTACTCAATCCAACATGGCTCAATTATTTGGAATCGATTAATCCTGAATTTTATTCAAGAATAGATGACTATAGTAATAACCCCGCTTTATTTTCAGCATATTTAAAATCTCAAGGTGTAAGATATGCTGTTGTGCTTGCAGAATGTGCACCTGCCACAAGTGGTTATGTTCCGACAGAAGAAGTTATTGAATATTGCCGAAATCAGGATATGCTCATCCCTTTTGCCTCTTTAAATCCTAATGTGCACTATGACCTGATTGAAAGGCTTGAAGATTATGTCAAAGTGGGGGGAGTTAGGGGTATCAAACTTCATCCTTCCTACCAGTTTTTTTATCCAAATGAAGCAAGGATTTATCCCCTCTATCAAAAGGCACAGGAACTTGGTCTCCCAATTATTTTTCATATAGGAAGCTCTATTTTTAAGGGAACACGGTTAAAATATTGTGATCCAATCTATCTTGATGATGTTGCTGTAGATTTTCCTAACTTAAAAATTATTATGGCTCATAGTGGAAGAGGATTCTGGTATAGAGAATGTTTTTCTCTTTCCCGTATTCACAAAAATGTTTATATGGATATCACGGGATTGCCACCTCAAAATCTTTTAAATTATTTCCCTGAATTGGAAAAAAATGCTGAGAAAATCCTCTTTGGATCTGATTGGCCAACCATACCAACAAGTATAGGAAAGAATATTGAAGCCATAAAATCACTTCCATTAAGGGAAAAAACAATAGAATCTATTCTCTTCAGGAATGCCTCAAAGATCCTATTCGGATAAGAAATATTTGGGTAAAGGCAGGGATTAAAAATTTTATCCCTGCCTTTTATAATTATCACTGATGTGAAAAAAGTTTCAACCCAGGTGCTAAACCACGGAACTTAAAGATCCAAGCTCCTCCTTTACCACTGGCCATAATATATACCTCATTTGTACCAGGTTTAAATGCGAGATTACTTGTAATAAGATTTTTACCTTCGTCTCTGCCAGGTATCAAAACATTTGCTATTGGGATTCCCCTTTTATTTAGGATCAGGGCTCTACCTTGGAAAACGAGAGTTTGATATACATTACCTTCTGAATCCACTGCCATAGAATCACAACCACCAGGACCACCTGTGAATCGATAAGGTATGGTTGCACCAGCAATTGGATTAATTGTAACCCCATCTTCTAATAGTTCTAATCTTAATAATACGTTTTTACATGTTTCACTTACCCAAAGGACGTTCCCCTCTGGTGAAAAGGCAATTCCATTGGCAGAGGCAAGACGTTCAATTATAGGTACAACTGTTTTAAAATCTGCTGAAAACCGATAAACTCCACCTGTTGGATCAGCAGGTGTTCCTGTAAAATCTGTTACATATAGATTTCCCTTAGAATCAAAAACTAAATCATTTAATACCTTTGGTTTACCTTGGTACCGAGGCTCAATTAATGTGACATTGCTACCATCTCGGTTCATAGCCAGAAGCTCTCCACTTAGACAGGCCACAAATAGTCTTCCATCTTTATGGATAGCTGTCCCATCAGGAAGAACACCCTTTTTATTAAAGATAGTCGTTACCTTTTTATCGGGTGTAATCTTAAATATTCGACTATCAAAAATAGAAGAAACATAAAGATTTCCTTCACGATCAAAGGATGGGCCTTCCAGAAATACATTTGGGTCAGGTTCAACCTGAAGCCAGGGCTCTGCCTTGATTACTGGTAAAGAGGCCTCTGAAGGAGGCAGGGGAACTTCACTTTTTTTAACCTGCTTCCCATAAGAAACTGAAAAAACAAACACCATTGCCAAAACTAACGAAAAAATCTTAAAGAACCTTTTCTCCATCGCCTAACCTCCTTGATAAATTTTTTATAAAGATTAAAAACTTTTAAAGAATTTGTCAATAATTTTTTTAAGACATAAGATCTTCTTGACAAAGAGATAAATCCCATCCATACTAATTTTAAAAAATAATGAGGAGTAAAAATGGATGGCTTTTTGATTGGAGTTGATTTTGGAGCAACCAATACAAAAATTGGAATAATTAATACAAAAGGGAAGTTACTGAGCCATTATCAATATTCAACCAGACAATTTAATGATGGAGCCAAATTATTTGGGGAATTGGTCTCAAGGTTAAAAAAGATTATTGAAGAAAATTTGAAAAAATTTAGCAATCTCATTGGAATTGGAATAGGAGCTGCAGGACCAATAGATTTAAAAAGAGGGATCATGGTTGATCCTCCAAATCTTCCAATTTTGAAGGGTTTCCCATTAATGGATTTTTTAAAAACTGAATTGCCTTTTCCCATTGCAATTGAAAATGATGGCAATGCTTTCACTTTGGGTGAAGGTTGGGTAGGTTCAGCAAAGGATTGCCAAAACTATTGTGGCATGACCCTCGGAACAGGAGTTGGAGGAGGAATAGTTATTGATGGAAAAATTTTACATGGTGCCCAAGGAATGGCAGGAGAGGTAGGTCACATGGTTATTAATCCTCAAGGGCCTTTGTGTGGTTGTGGAGCAAGAGGATGTCTTGAGGTTTATGCCTCAGCTCAAGGGATTAAAAGAATGGCTCTTGATGCCATAGAAAAAGGAATGGGGTATGGAATTCTAAGGTACACTGGAGGTGATATAAAAAGCATCGAATCAGAACATATTTTCAATGCTGCTCAGAATGGAGATCCTGTAGCTCAAGATATTTTCAATCAGATTGGTAGGATCTTAGGATTTGGAATTGTAAACCTTGTAAATCTATTTAATCCTGAAAAGATTGTTGTAGGGGGGAAAGTTTCAAGGGCGTGGGAATATTTTATTAATAGTGTAAAAGAAACTGTTAATGAAAGAGCTATGAGAGGTCCAAGAGAAAGGGTTGAAATTGTAAAAGCTACCTTCATAGATGAAGCAGGAATGCTTGGAGCCGCCTATTCTCTGTTAAAGACCTTAGATTAACTTTACCCATTTCACTTCTCTAATGAAATTCTCCATTTAGTTCCTATTTGGGAATCCTCAAGTATGATCCCTTTAGCCAAAAGATCAGCCCTAATTTTGTCTGCCTTTTTCCAGTCTTTTTCTCTTCGTGCTTTATCCCTTTCAATGATTAGTTGTTCAATCTCCTCCTCCGAGATATTCAACCGCTTTAACCCCTCTTTCTTTTCATTCTCTATATAGGTTTTTGGATCTTCTCTAAAAAGTCCAAAGACCCATCCTAATTCTGAAAAATAACTTAATCCCTTTTTAAGCATAGAATGAATCCCTTCAGAAGGCTGATCTTTTGATAGCTCAAGAATACTATTAATAGTTTTTTGGAGTTCATGAAAATATCCTATCGCTTGAGCTGTGTTAAAATCATCATCCATCGCCTCTTCAAATTTATTCTTAAATGAATCTATCACCTTTTGATATTTTTCAAGATTACATAAATTCTCTTTTTTCTTCAGAGAAATAGGTTTAGCCAACTCATTTTGAACCGCATTTAAGGTACTATAGAATCTGTTAAGCCCTATCTTAGCTTCATAGAGAGCATCAAAAGAAAAATCTATTGGACTTCTGTAATGAGATGAAAGAAGAAATAGTCTAATTACCTCAGGATGCCAATCTTTAATAATCTGTTTAATTGTCAGAATATTACCAAGTGATTTTGACATCTTTTCTTTATCAATATTTACAAAACCATTATGAATCCAGTAATTTGCAAATGGTTTTCCCGTTGCAGCCTCTGATTGGGCAATCTCATTTTCATGATGAGGGAATATAAGGTCTTTCCCCCCACCATGGATATCAAATGTTTCTCCAAGATATTTTTGACTCATTACAGAACATTCAATATGCCATCCAGGTCTTCCCCTCCCCCATGGACTTTCCCAAAAAGGTTCCCCTGGTTTACTTGCCTTCCAGAGGGCAAAATCAAGAGGATTCCTTTTCCTTTCATCCACCTCAATTCGAGCCCCAGCCCTCATTTCATCCAGATTTCTTTTTGATAGTTTTCCATACCCTTTAAACTTCTCAACCGAGAAAAATACATCTCCATTTGACTCATATGCAAAACCCTTATCTATAAGTTTTGAAATCAATTCTATCATATCAGATATATGCTCTGTGGCTTTGGGTTCATAGGTAGGTTTTTCAAGACCAAGAGCACCCATATCTTTATAAAATTCATTTATATACCTCTCTGCAATGGTTTTATAGTCAACCATTTCTTCATTCGCTCTCTTTATTATCTTATCATCAATATCTGTAAAATTTCTTACAAAAGTCACTTCATATCCTTTATATCTAAAATAACGATAAATCGTATCAAAGACAATGGCTGAACGTGCATGGCCTATATGACATAGATCATAAACCGTGACGCCACAAACATACATACCTAATTTCCCACTACGGATTGGAACAAACTCCTCTTTTTTTCCAGTAAGCGTATTATAAATGCGAATCGGCATAAAACAATCCTTTCGAATTTCAAATTAACTCAAGTGCCTTCTTAAGACGTTTTATGATTCTTTCTCTTCCAAGTATTTGCAATATTTTTACTAATTGAGGTCCTTGAATAATTCCAGTGATACCTGCACGAATGGGGATCAAAAGTTCTTTTCTGTTAACCCCTGTTCTATCCTGGAACTGATTAATAATAGAAGGCCAATCTTCCTCATTAATCTCAGGAATTGATTCAAGTGTCTCTAAGACGATTTGAATTATTTTTTGATTTTTTTCTTTTAGAAGGATCTCTTTAGCTTCGTCACTAAAATAAAATTTTTCATCAAAAAAGACACCAAGATAATCTTCGATTTGTGAGAGCTTAACAAGATTCTCCTTGATGGAATCGGAAATCGTCCGCAGGTAATTCTGGTCGACATGATGAAGCCCTGCTTTCTCCAAATATGGTTTGAGAAGGATAGAAAGCTCATCATCTTTTTTTCTTCTAATATAAATACTATTTAACCATTCAAGCTTTTTGATGGAATGGCTCGGCGCATTTCTTGAAAGGGAAGAAATTGAAAACTCCTTGATCATTTTTTCAATTGGAATAACCTCCTCACCTGAGGGATTTGTCCATCCTAAAATGAGAAGATAATTCAATAAAGCTTCAGGAAGAAAACCTTCTTCCCGATATTGGGCCACTGCCGTTGCTCCATGGCGTTTACTTAAAGGAGTACGATCTGAACCAAGAATCAGCGGGTGATGAGCAAATTGAGGTAGAGACCATCCAAATGCCTTATAGAGAAGGATCTGTCTTGGAGTATTGGATAGGTGATCCTCACCTCGAATAACATGTGTGATATTCATTAAATGATCATCGATGACACATGCAAAATTGTAAGCAGCTATTCCATCAGAACGAACAATGATAAAATCTCCTATTCCTTCGGCATCAAAATTCATCTTTCCATGGATAAGATCTTCAAAAGATATTCTTCCTCGATCAACTCGAAACCTGAGTGAAGGACGATATCCCTCTCTTTCCTTCTTAATTATTTCTTCCTGAGTAAGCCTCCTACATCTACCATCATATCGGGGCATTTCTTTCCTTTGGATTTGTTGCTGTCTTAGTTTCTCCAGGTCTTCAGGAGAACAAAAACATTTATAAATCTTATTCTCTTTCAATAATCTATCAGCAAAATTTTTATAAATCTCTAAACGTTCGGATTGGCGATAGGGACCATAAGGGCCACCTTTATCAGGCCCCTCCTCCCAATTTAATCCAAGCCATCTAAGATCCTTTATCATTTGATCCACCAACGTATTATCAGACCTATCCAGATCAGTATCTTCTATCCTTAGTACAAAAACCCCTCCATGATGTTTTGCAAATAAAAAATTAAAAAGGGCTGTACGGGCATTTCCAATATGAAGCAAACCTGTAGGAGATGGAGCAAATCGAACACGTATTGTAGGAACCATTTATTCCTTCTATCATTGAAAATTAAGATTTTTATTCTACCATTTATAAAAAATCCTAAATGATTTTTAAATCACCAACCCAAACCTTCTTCCAGTTTCTCTTTTTCTTTTTCTACAAGAACAACAGCATATGCTGCAATACCTTCTCCCCTTCCTACGAATCCTAACCCCTCAGTAGTAGTTGCCTTAATATTTACTCTATCCTGATCAATTTCCAAAATTTCTGAAATCTCTTTTATCATTTTGGGAACATATTCTGAAAGCTTTGGTCCCTTTGCCACAATAGTTGAATCTATATTTATGGGGATAAACTTTTTTGCCCTCATTAACTCCTTTACCTTTTTTAGAAGCAAGGTGCTCTTTATTCCAGCATACTGTGGATCAGAATCTGGGAAATGCCTTCCTATATCTCCTTCAGAAATTGCTCCTAATATGGCATCACAAATAGCATGTATTAGAACATCGGCATCAGAGTGGCCGTGAAGACCAAAAAGATAAGGAATTGTAATTCCTCCTAATACCAAAGGTCGACCTGAAACTAATGGATGGACGTCATATCCAAAACCAACTCTCATATCTCCTCTTAATTTAAAGATCTCCTTTTTTTAAATAGTTGTTAAGGTAGAAATTAGCTAAGGCTAAGTCTTCTGGAGTTGTTACTTTGATATTTATGTATGAACCAGGAAGAATATGAACCTTTATCCCCAATCTTTCAACTAATGATGCATCATCAGTCCCTAAAAATCCATCTTCCTGGGCCTTTTGATAAGCTTGTTTTATTATTTTTGCTTGAAATGTCTGAGGAGTCTGAACCTGCCATAAATATTCTCTATCCAATGTTTTAACAATCGTTCCATCCTTTTGAACCATCTTGATCGTCTCTTTTACTGGCATTGCAAAGACAACCGCCCCAAACCGATTTGCAGATTGAATAGATTCCTCTATCATTTCTCTCGTGACAAGTGGTCTGACACCATCATGGATAACAACAATCTCCGTATCTTTCGTAAGAAAATCAATTCCATTTTTTACAGACTCTTGCCTTCGCCTTCCCCCAGGAATTATCTGAGAAATTTTTTTATATTTATATTTTTCCACAATCTCTTCAAGACAATAATTCATATCCTCTTGGGCTGTAACCAGAAGTATAGATTTGATGGTGGGACAGGCCTCAAATCTATCCAATGTATGAGCAAGAATGGGTTTTCCAGAAAGGAGCTGAAATTGTTTCTTCTTACCCTCCCCGAATCGAATCCCTTTACCCGCTGCAACAATAACAGCTTCTACCTTCATTCTATGATCAATCAGTTAGTTTATTAATATGAGTAGAAGAAATGTATAAATTAAAATTCACTATCAATTGGATAATAATATTCCCTTCCTTTATTCTCTCTGCTGGATTCCTCCTTTAACCGTGCAAATATCATTCTTCCAGCAGGTGTTTGAAGAACACTCGTTACGACAACATCAACATTTTTACCCATTAATCTCTTTCCGTTATCGACTACAATCATTGTTCCGTCGTCAAGATAGGCAACTCCCTGCCCCACTTCCTTACCTTCTTTTAGAATTTTTACATTGATCTCCTCTCCTGGAAGGACAACAGGTTTAAGTGCATTTGCCAGTTCATTAATATTTAGCACTTCAATGCCTTGAAGTTCTGCTACCTTATTAAGATTAGAGTCATTTGTAATAATCTTTCCGCCAACCTCTTTTGCTAACTCAATCAATTTTGAATCTACTTCTTTTACATTTGGATAATCTCTGTCTACAATTCTTACATCTACATTTACCTGTTTTTGAATATGGTGGAGAACCTCTAAACCCCTTTTACCCCTTGTTCTTTTCACTGGATCCGAAGAATCAGCAATGTGTTGAAGTTCATTTAGCACAAATTGAGGGATAACAATTGTTCCTTCTACAAAACCCGTTTCTGTAATATCGGATATTCGTCCATCAATAATGACACTTGTATCCAAAATCTTTGCCTGACCATTTTTTGGAATATTTTTAGAGAAAATTTTTATTCCAGATAAAAAGAATTCCTCCCCCTTTTTATAACCGAGCCTAAGTCCAATATATCCAAATATACCATAAATTATTCCATAAATAGGTAGAATGTTTTGCTGTTGATCAAATTGGTTGGAGATGAATAGATTTGAAATGAAATTGGCGAAGAATAATCCGAGGATTAATCCAATAAACCCACCTATTAGGGTTTTCAATGGTAGCTTTTTTAATTTTGTTTCTATAAGAATAGTTATTAATGCCAAAACAATCCCAAAGCCTATACCCCAAAACCCAGGTGGAATAAATTCTTTGGTTAAATAATAACCACTTACTCCACAGATAAGAAATAAAAAAATACGAATCACCATTAAACCCACAGGATTCACCTCCTTTCTGGTGATAAAATTGAAACATAGTAAATCAATCTCTTTGGATTTTTAAATTTTATGCTCCAAAGATTGTTTTAATCTCTTTAAGAATCTCTGACTCTTTTACATCTCGAGCAATAGCTAATTCCTTAACCAAGAGATTCTTGGCCATATCCATAATCTTTCTTTCGCCAAATGAAAGCTCTTTTTCTGCTTTTAATAGATATAAATCTCGAAGGACTTCCGCAATCTCATAGATTGAACCAGTATTAATTTTCTCCATATACTCACGATATCTCCGATTCCAAGTCTGGTTTTCAATAGTAACATCACGATTTTTTAATATCTGAATCACTTTTGATACATCAATCTTCTTTATTACCTCTCTTAGCCTAACAGCACCCACATTATCCTTTGGAATCATGATTGTCATTCCATTATCTATGATCCTTAGAATAAAGAAACTCTGTTCTTTTCCAGAAATACGCTTTGTTTCAATAGCCTCAATAACACCAACCCCATGTCCTGGATAAACTGCTTTGTCTCCTATACGAAACATATGCTTACCCCCTTTCTGATGCCTCATTGACCAAAAGTTTCAAAATTTATTCCTTTTTGGTCAGTTTTAGGATATCTTCTAATTCAGGTTTTTCACCTGAAATTAATCTTCCCATAGAAGCATCAATCCCAACAAGGTTGGAAACCTCTATTCTCCCTTTAGCAACCCTTTTTTCTCCATATTGTACATTGTTAAAAATATCTAAGACATCTCCTGGTTTAATCCCTGTTAATTTACCTGCATTAATATAAACTTCTTCTCCATCTATCCTCGCAATCCTACAAAACCAATCTACCTTTGCTATTTCTTCAATAAGAGATCTGCTAATATCAGCTATACAAAGGTCAATAGCTTTTGATTTTGCCTTTTCGTCAGATAAAAATCCATATTCCTTTGTAGAAAGAATAGGATTGGTAGAATATAATGTATTAATTATTTTACCTGATGAAGCATTTATTAATTTCATCTCTATCTTTAATATTGAAGAAGCTGAAGATTCTTTACCTCCTTTAGTTGTAAATACATAAGGTCCTGTTAATTCACCTTTTGCAAGTATATGAATTCCAAAAACCTCGTTAAGAAGCTTTAGAACATCGGGTCTTTGGATATCCTCGATTAAAATCTCTCTCTGTTTTAAAAAATCCTTCACAGATTGGTAATCGATAAAGAGGACTTCCTTTGATCTCCGATTGATTTCATTTATTAATCTTTCTGAAATCCAATCTCCAAGAATTTCCTCTCCAGATGAGATCCGATCGTCAAAATAAACCAGGACCTTTTTTTTCAGCCTTGATGATACTGATCCTACGGGGGTTTTGATAGAAATCTCTTTTTTCAATTCTGTGGGTTGGGCTATTTTAGTAAATTCTCTTTTTTCTTTATCTTTTGCAATGGATGGCAAAACATATCTATCTTTCTTAGAAAGATATTCATCTATTGGAATATAAAGATATTTTTGCGAGCTTCCTGCTTGAGTACCATTTTCATTTAAGACCTTTATATACTCTTGACCTTCTATTATCACAATCTCTTTATCCAATAATTCTTTTAATTTTGCCTTATGTGGAGCTCCTTTTTTGATAGGAAACCAAGAAGGAGTTGAACATGAGGAAATAACAAAAAATATTAAAAAAACAAAAATAAATAAGATGGGAAAGAGAGCTCTCGATTTCTTATGTTCCATTTTCCCCTTAAAAAAATATAAAACAAAAATATTAAAAAATCAAATAAATTGAGCTCGTAAAAGAAGGCTATTTATTTTTATATTGATTTGAAAGGATGTCTATTACTTTTTTTAAATCGTCTGGAGTATCAACAGATATAGATTTATAATTAACTTTTGTTACTTTTATTCGATATCCGTTTTCTAATGCCCTAAGCTGCTCTAACTTTTCTAACTTCTCTATGGGTGTGGGTTTCATCTTTGAATATTTAATTAAAAACTCTCTCCTATAAACATATACTCCAATATGCTTAAATATATTTTTAGCAAAAGGCCATTTTATAAATTTATCTAATTTAAACCAATCACCTTTTATCATATCTCTTGGAAATGGAATAGGAGAGCGAGAAAAATATAAGGCAAATCCATTGTTGTCAACAACCACCTTTACAACATTAGGATTAAGCCAATCCTCAAAATCCTCGATTCTTGTCATAATTGTACCCATAGGGATCTCAAGGTCCTGAATTAGGGGTTTTATAGCCTTGTCAATAATAGACCCTTTGATAAGAGGTTCATCTCCTTGGATGTTTACAATAATCTCTGATTTTAACTTACGTGCTACCTCTGCTATTCTATCTGTCCCAGTTGTATGTTTAGGAGATGTTAAGATTCCTTTTGCACCAAAATTTTTTACTACTTCATATATCCTCTCATCATCAGTTGCAATGATAACATCCTCTATTAATCTCGATTCGGAAACACCTTCATAAACATATTGGATCATAGGCTTACCAAGGATATCTGCTAAGGGTTTCCCTACAAACCTTGTAGAACCATATCGAGCAGGAATAATAGCAGTAATCTTCATAGAGAAACTTCCTTTAAAAATTTCTTTTTTAAGTATAGTTTTAATTATTTAAATTCCTTAAAAAAATCTTCTGAAGACAATACCCTGAGAATAGGACTTAATCCACTATGTTTTAACACCTCAATACTTTTTTGGTGTAGTTCACTTGTTCGAGATGCAGTACAATCTTCTAAAACAATAGTATAAAAATCATTGCAAACTGAATCTATTGCTGTTGAATAAACACAAACATGAGTATTGATCCCAGTAATGACAACAGTGTCCACACCATAAAGGCGTAAAGTCTGGTCAAGGTCAGTTTTAAAAAAGGCACTAAAACGCCTCTTTAAAAGTATTTCATCTCTTTTTTCTGGTTTTAGTTCATCAATGACTTCAGCTCCCTCCGTTCCTCTTAGAGAAAACGATTGTTTTCCTCTAAATATAAAATCATTTTCTAAAAAACTATCACAGGCAAATATGATTGGGAATCCTAATTGTCTTGCTTGCTTAATAAGTGATTTAATTCTTGGAACAATCCTTAAGTACTCTTGTGTTGAAGGTAGATCATTTCTTTTAAAAGAATCTTTAAGCATATCCACAACAATAATTGCTGGCTTCATCGATCTATCATCCTTTCTTCATCCACTAACAATTTTTTTTCTACTTATATTATCCTTTTTTAAATTGGAAAATGGGTTTATTATTTATGTATTAGTGGGATTCCTAACATTTCACGTGCTTCATTTGGAGAAGCAATCTCTCTACCTAATTCACGTGCTATTCTTACAATTTTTTTAACCAATTCTGCATTGCTTTTTGCTAATTTACCTTTTTCTATATAAATATTATCTTCAAAACCCACTCTTACATTACCACCAAGTAAGATTGAAAGTGTCGTAGCTTCAAATTCTACCGGATAACCAACCCCTAAAACACTGAATAAAGAATCAGGAGGTAATAGATCTACAAGATGAATAAGGTGTTTTGGTGAATATCTCATGAAACCAGATCCCACCTTATGCATATTCATTACGAAGCTAACATAGTATGGCTTATTTAAGACCCCTTGTTCAATAAGATAATAAAGATCATCTATCTGTCCATTGTTATATATTTCTATCTCTGGTTTTATCCCCTTTGCCATGAGTTCTTTAGCAACTTTTTCTGCCCAGAGTCTATTCCAATTATAAGGAATTGCCTTTCCCTTCCAAACAGTAATTGCTGGGGCAATCTCAAGGCTTACCATCTCTGGAGGTGGAGAAGTAGTGCTTGTCCGCACACCATCATCAATATCTGCTATCTCTTTTCCTAATAAAACAGGATTTGCAGGTGCCATACTATGCTGGAGGATAATATCGCAACCTTTCTCCCTTATTAATCTATCAGTTTCTTCAAAAAATTTTGGATCATTAGTGGGTATTCCTTTCTCATCTCTTCCATGTATGTGGACGATCGACGCCCCTTCATTCCAAGATTCATATACCGCCTCCATAACTTCAGTGGGTGAAAAAGGAATTCCTGGATTTGTCTCCTTTCCGTGAAAATTACTTGTTGGTGCTACAGTAACGATTAATTTACTCATAATGCCTCCTACAATATCTTTTAAATATATTTTTTATCCTTAATCCATGTCACATAAGCCTTCATTCCTTTTTCTATATCATATTCTGGTTCAAAACCCAACTCTTCTTTGATTCTTTTTATATCCAAACAAGCCTCAATATCTAAGGGTGACTTAGTAGGCGTAACTTCTCCAAGTTTTTTACCAAGATGAATAATTGTTTGGGGGGAAATTTTCAAAACCGCATCTCTAATCTCTGCAAATGTGGTTAATTTTCCCATGCCAAGATTATATATTCGATAATTTAGTTTTTCCGCTAAATGAAGAAGAACAATCCCTCGGGCACAATCTCTTACATAAAGATTATCATGACCTTCGTCTTCATCAATATCTCTTAAATCACATATATTCCCGTATACTGCAGCCTCTGCCATTAATTTTATTGGATTTCTGAAACCTGTTGATAGAGGACCATAAATTCTACTTGCCCTGATAAGGACAATATTCATTTGATGTATTCGAGAATATAATAATGCGAGATTCTCTTCTGCCCTTTTAGTTCCAGGAATATAACGGTCTGATTCAACATATAGGAGTTGATCTTCCCTCAGTGGGTTTCTCTGTTTAATGCCTTGATAAACGGCCTCTGAACTAATAATGGATAACTTTTCTATATTTGTGCGTCTTGAATTTTCTAAAATATTTATTGTGCCAATGATATTTACCTTCATGGCATCATAGAGACTACCTGTACTTTCATAAACCGCTGCTGCATGGATGATACTTTTGATATTAAAATTTTTTAATAACCTCTCTACTTCCTTAAAAACAGTTATATCAAGTGGTTCTATAAATAAATTTTTGTTTCGATATGGCTCTAAAAAATTTGCAATTTCTTTATTTTTATGCATAGTAATAACCACTCTTTCACCTATTTCACAAAGCACTTTTGCTATTGAACTTCCAATAAATCCCATTCCACCCGTAATAAGAATCATTTGTTTTTAGCTCTCTCCTTTCTCATTAATTTAGTGATGATGCTCACAATCTATCTATTTTCTATACCTCTTTATACACTCTCTCCACCATAATAAATTAGGTCAGACCATACCTTAAAGATACAGCCTGACCCAATGACTTCTATCACTCAAAAATCAAACCTTAAACTTATTGCCAGGGAAATGCACCCTTAGGAAGCGCTGACCTCGACATAGCCTTCCTTAACTTAGGACCATACTCAG
>Ga0207433_10001501_pt1 | contig 50102 bp, 43 predicted proteins | sample YelNatPaOPGAMG01_FD_187559 | JGI IMG/M metagenome (GOLD analysis project Ga0207433, IMG submission 187559) | Hot spring thermophilic microbial communities from Obsidian Pool, Yellowstone National Park, USA - OP-RAMG-01 (SPAdes) (version 3) | ecosystem: Environmental > Aquatic > Thermal springs...
AAACCACCTCTTTCTCCTCCTTTCTTATCACTCCTCCTCTTATCTCCTTCCTTACCCTTTCTATCTTGAATACCTGCCTTGCATAAGGAAACTCTATGTATCCATTTAATTCATCACTTCTTATAAGACGGACCTCAAGTTCTCCCTTCATAGGGATAAGGATAACATAGTGAGGGGGTTAAAAAGCCAGTCCTTTTTTAAGCCCCTGATTTTTAAACCTATCTGGAAAAACTTGCCGCAGCCCTGGAAGCAAAACCTGGGATAGGGCAAAGTGCATTTTTCAATACGCCTACAAAGTGAAATGGGCTGGCTAAAGGAGTTCTTTCGAAGGGTTGATTCCACTTACGAAGTGGAATCTCAATTTGGAAAAACTTGCCGTAGCCCTGGCACATACCCATTGATTGTAGCTATTATGTAAGGCACAAAATCCTTGAAGCAACCTGCTCGTTACTAAACCTTAGCGCCTTGGTGCTGGTTTTTGTGTGAATTGTGGAGGCGATGCTATAGGGCACTTCTTGAGAGCCTAAGGCTGTTTAGAACTACGGTCACGCTGCTCATTGCCATTGCCATTGCTGCCATGATGGGATGTAGTTCCCGCATGATATGGGGCAGGCCTTGCACAGGGTATAGGACACCCGCTGCTACGGGTATCAACAAGAGGTTATACAAAAAGGCCCAAAGGAGGTTTTGTTTGATGGCCCTCAATGTTATGCGGGATATGTGGAACACCTTTGGAAGTTGCCTTAGATCTCCTCCCAATAGCACCACATGACCTGCTTGGATGGCCACATCGGTTCCTGACCCCATTGCAACTCCAAGGTCTGCCTGGGCAAGGGCAGGGGCATCATTGATCCCGTCACCCACCATGGCAACTTTAAACCCCTTTTTCCTGAGCTCGTTTATGACCGTACCCTTTTCGTCTGCCCTCACCCTTGAATATACCTCAGCAATGCCCACTTCCTGTGCAACCCTTTGGGCAGCCTTCTCATTGTCTCCTGTTAGCATCAAAGGCTTTAAGCCCATTGCCTTTAAGGCCCCAACCACCTCTTTTGCCTCTGGCCTTATCTCATCTGAAACGATAAACAGTCCGCTTAGGCTCCCATCTGTTCCCACCATCACAACGGTATGGCCTTTTTCTTCGTTTTTTCGGATCTCTTCTAAGGCTCTGTCAAGAGGAATGCCCTGGGATTCCAACCACCTTGGCCTTCCTATGACCACTCTTTTACCATGCACCAGGCCGGATACACCTTCTGCACGTATGCTCCTAAACTCTTGCACAGGAATTAGTTCCACACCCATTTCTCTGGCGTATTGGATGATTGCTTTGGCAACGGGATGCTCTGATCCTGCCTCCAAAGAGGCGGATAATACCAGGAGTTCGTCCCTTCCTGTGTTATTTATGGGAATGGCAGAAATGACCCTTGGTCTTCCCTTTGTAACTGTTCCTGTCTTATCCATTACCACGAGTTGAATGGAAGAGGCTTTCTCCAAGGCCTCGCCGTCTTTAAAGAGGATACCCAACCTGGCACCAAGGCCTGTTCCTGCCACTATCGCTGTGGGAGTGGCCAGACCCAGGGCACAAGGACAGGCAATCACCAACACTGCCACAAGCCTCATTATGGCCTGCTCCACCTGTGAGGTTAAGATCAGCCACGAAAAAAAGGTAATGAGGGCCGCCAATACCACTGCAGGGACAAAGAGGCCTGCCACCTTATCTGCCAACCTCTGGATGGGTGCCCTGCTTCCTTGCGCCTCCTTTACCAAGGAGATGATCTTTGAAAGCAAGGTCCCTTCGCCCACCTCCAAGGCCTTGATCTTTAAAAGGCCATCCAGGTTGGTGGTGCCTGCGAATACCTTCTGTGCTTTGGATTTGAAAACGGGCATGGACTCTCCCGATAGCATGGATTCGTCCACATGGGCCTCTCCTTCCAGCACCTCGCCGTCCACAGGTATGGACTCCCCAGGCCTCACCACAACAAGCATGCCTGGATTTAAGCCTTCAATTTGGATCTCCACCTCTTTCCCTTCGATGAGAACCCTGGCCTTGTTTGGTCTCAAGGATACCAGGGCCTCCACCGCCTTGCTGGTCCCGATTTTTGCCTTGGCTTCCAGGTACTTGCCGATCTTGATGAGGGTCAAGATCATGGCAGAGGTCTCAAAATAGAGATGCCCCTTCTGTCCTGAGAAAAAAGAAAATGTGGAATACACATAGGCCACGGTGGATCCCAGCGCCACCAACAGGTCCATGTTAGGGCTTAGATTTCTGAGGGAAAAATAGGCACCCTTATAGTAATCCCAGGCCACAAAAAATTGGATGGGTGTGGACAATAAAAAGCAAATAAGGCCAAAGGCAGAATAGGGTATGCCTAAGTGTAGACCAAAATCCCTGGCCATACTCAAAGATACAAGGGGGAGGCCAAGCACAATGCCAAGGATCAATGCCCTCCTGTGCTCTTTTTCTACCGTGAAAGCATTTTCATCTTCCCCCTTGGTTTTGGATCTGCTGGGTTCTGCACCATAGCCTGCGGCCTTCACAGCACTTATAAGCCTTTGAAGGTCCACTGTGGAGTCATCATACATCACATTGGCTTCTTCTGTGGCGAAGTTTACCAAGGCCTCTGCTGCCCCTGCCTTCTTGAGAGCCCTTTCCACGGCCCTCGCACAATTAGCACAGGTCATACCGGTTATAGAAAGGTTTGCCTTCTTTAGGCCCAAAGTTAGATCTCTTTGCCCGGGTATCCTATTTCTTTTAGAAGCTCTGCAATCTTATTGGGATCTGCGGGTTTTTCGTACAAAACCTGGATCTCCTTTTCTTGCACATCCCCCTTCACCTCCACCACCCCCGGGAGTTCCTTCAGCTCCCTTTTGATGGTGTTCACACAATGGTGGCAGCTGATGTTGGGTACATTGAATCTCACCTTTGCCATTTTTCACTCCCCCTAAGGATTTTATGTTCCTTTCAATCTAAGGCCATGGGCTTGGAAAAACAATCCAATTGACCAAAGAATCCTGCGGAAAAATTTGTTGACATCCTTTCCATGGTTATGTAGTTACTTTGTAATTATAAAGTAACTACTCAGTCGATTAAAATCACGTCAAGGGGTAAGCCATGAGACTAAAAGACAAGGTGGCTCTTGTAACCGGAAGTAGCAGAGGGGTGGGCAGGGCCATTGCCTTGGCCTATGCCAAGGAAGGGGCAAAGGTGGTGGTGAACTATACCTCAAATCAGAGCGCAGCAGATGAGGTTGTGGAGAAGATAAAAGGGTTGGGAAGCGATGCCATTGCGGTGAAGGCGGATGTGGCCAAGGCAGCAGAGGCACAGGCCCTGGTAAAGGCAGCCATAGAAAGGTTTGGTAAGCTGGATATTCTGGTTAACAACGCAGGTTTTACAAGACCTGCGATGCTTTTGAAGATGACAGAAGAGCAATGGGACGAGGTGCTTGACATACATTTGAAGGGAGCTTTTCTGTGTTCTCAGGCAGCTGCAAATCACATGGTGGAAAGGAATCGAGGGAAGATCATTAATGTTGCATCAGTTGCCGGTGTCGTGGGCACGGTTGGGCAGGTTAACTACAGTGCGGCAAAGGGTGGAGTCATAGCACTTACAAAGTCCATGGCCAGAGAACTTGCCCGGTATAACATATGTGTAAACGTCATATCTTTGGGTATCGTGGCCACTGATATGACAGAGAAGATTAGAACCGATGAGAAGCTTAGGGAAATTTACATGAATAGGATCTTGTTGAAACGTTTTGCAGAGGCAGAAGACATAGCACCTGCTTTTGTATTTTTTGCCTCTGACGAGAGTAACTATATTACAGGCCAGCTGCTTTGTGTAGATGGCGGATACGGCATGGTATAATTTCTTAAAAGGAGGCTAAAATGGGAGGAGTACCTGACAAAATACTCACCTGGCAAATGGTTCAGCCCACGATGAAAAACAAGGAGACAGGGGAGATCATTCCTGGAAAGCTTGAGAAAAAGGAAATCCCTGTACCCGAACTGGGCCCTGGAGAGGTCTTAGTGGAAGTGGCAGGTTGCGGAATCTGCCACACAGACCTGGGGTATTTTTATGATGGAGTACCCACGGTCACAAAGCCACCCCTTACCTTGGGGCATGAGATCTCTGGAAGGGTCGTGGCAGGTGATCCTGAATGGATCGGGAAGGAAGTTATAGTTCCAGCGGTGATGCCTTGTAGGAAATGCTACTTTTGCAAGACAGGCAGGGGAAACCGTTGTCTCAACCAAAAGATGCCCGGAAACAGCATTGGGATCTACGGTGGATTTTCCAGTCATATCCCAGTACCCAGCATTGATCTTTGTGAGGTGAAGAATAGGGGAGATTTTCCTTTGGAACAGTTGGCCGTCTTGGCCGATGCAGCCACCACACCTTTTCAGGCCGCAAAGCGTGCCAACCTTCAGTACGGTGACAATGTGGTGGTGATTGGGATTGGTGGAGGTGTTGGCCAATATGCAGGCCAGATCACAAAGGCTCTTGGTGCAAAGACCGTTGTTGGAATAGATGTTGTTGAAGAGAGATTGCAAAGGGCGCTTAAATATGGAGCTGATTTTGTAATCAATTCAAAAGGAAAATCTGCAGATGATGTGGCAAAGGAATTCAGAAACCTGTGCAAGGCCAATGATCTTCCCACATATGGTTGGAAGATATTTGAGGCCTCCGGATCCAAACCAGGTCAAGAAATTGGATTGGCACTCTTGAGCTTTATTTCAAAATTGATCATCATTGGATTTAACATGGCAAAGGTGGAGTACTCCATCAGCCGTCTTATGGCCTTTGATGCAGAAATTATCGGAACATGGGGCTGCTTGCCTGAATACTATCCAATTGTTTTGGACATGGCCCTTAAAAAGAAAATCAATGTTCGGGACTTTGTTCAAACAAGACCCATGAGCACAATAGTTGAATCCTTTGAAGAGGCGCACAGAAATCCACCGGAAAGAAGGATTGTGCTCGTTCCTGATTTCTAAAAACTAAATATTATCGTTGGAGGAGGATGAAAAATGGCTTTAGAATGGATGCCCAGGGAACACGGCTTAAAGGATCATCAACTACATCCTGAGACACATTGGGGTACTACCCCACCATGTACAATGTACGAAAAGAGACCATTAAAGGATCCAAATGGTAATGTGGTGGAAGGCCTCTATGTGGCTTGGATCATTCTCAATAACCCTGCCCAGTACAACTCTTACACCACCGAGATGGTAAAGGGTGTTATAGCTGGTTTTGAAAATGCCTCAACGGATAGGTCTGTTGTGGCAGTTGTTTTTACAGGAGTTGGTCCATATGCCTTTTGCACAGGTGGTAACACAAAGGAGTATAGCGAATATTACAGCATGAGGCCTGATGAATACGGCCAGTACATGGAACTCTTCAACCACATGGTGGATTCCATATTGATGTGTAAAAAACCCACCATTTGCAGGGTCAATGGAATGAGGGTGGCAGGAGGCCAGGAGATAGGGATGGCCTGTGATATCGCCATTGCATCTGACCTGGCGGTTTTTGGACAAGCCGGACCAAGACATGGCTCTGCACCAGTGGGAGGGGCCTCTGACTTCTTGCCCTGGTACCTTAGCATAGAGGATGCCATGTGGAATTGTATATCCTGTGAGCTATGGTCCGCCTACAAGATGAAGGCAAAGAACCTTATAAGCAAGGTGGTGCCTGTACTGAAGGTGGATGGCAAATGGGTAAGGAACCCACAGGTGATTACAGATAAGTACATAGAGGATGGTCAGATCGTTTATGGTGAATTCAAGACCGGGCCCGAGGCAAAGGAAGCAAGGGAATTTGTAAAACAGCATCAACCAAATGCAGATTTTGAACTCCTTGACAAAGAAGTTGAGAAGGTTGCTTGGCACTTTGCAAATCTCTTCCCAGGATGTCTGATTGAGTCAATTGACTCTATTCGTCAAAAGAAAAAGTTCTTCTGGGATCTGACAAAGAACTCCCATAGGCATTGGCTGGCAGCTAATATGTCAGGTGAGGCATTCCTTGGCTTTGGTGCATTTAATACAAGGAAACTCACGGGCAAGGATACAATTGATTTCATCAAGTTTAGGCAGAACATAGCAAAAGGCAGGCTATGGGATATGGATATGTTTGCTGAGGTAATGCCACAGCCCAACAAATAGGCAATGAAAGGGGCTTTTGCCCCAGGAAAGGAGAGAAAGATGGGATATCAGTTCATCGAAACTGAATTTAAGGATAATGTGCTAAGGCTTACATTAAACAGGCCTCCCCTGAATGTGCTAAACATCGCAATGATGGAAGAGATAAACGACTTTTTGGCCCAGAACAGGGAGAAGGAAGGCCTGAGGGCCTTGGTGATTGATGCAAAGGGAAAGTGCTTTTCCGCAGGGGTGGATGTGGGTGAACACATGGGCGACCTTGCCCCAAAGATGATAGAGGTCTTCCACAGGATGTTTAGGCTCCTTTACACATACCAGGTTCCTGTGATTGCCTCTGTGTATGGCTCTTGTTTGGGCGGCGGGTGCGAGGTGGCAGCATTTTGCGACTTCATCGTGGCCTCTGAGGATGCAAAATTCGGCCAGCCTGAGATCCAGGTGGGGGTGTTCCCGCCCATTGCAGCCCTCATATTTCCAAGGATCCTTAACATGAAGGCTGCCTACGACCTGATCCTCACGGGTAGGATAATCTCTGCCTCTGAGGCAAAACAGATTGGTTTGGTAAATAAGGTGGTTCCTCGGGACCAACTGGAACAAGAGACACAGAACCTTGTAAAGGCCTTTTCAGGGTTAAGTGGTGTTGTGCTCAAAAAGGCAAAGAAGGCAATGGTAGTAGGCCTTGGGGAAGACTTTGAAGCATGCCTTAAGGCGATTGAAGACGTGTACCTAAGGGAACTTATGGCCACCAACGATGCCAACGAAGGATTAAAGGCCTTCTTGGAGAAGAGAAAGCCTGTGTGGCAGGATAAATAAGAACTAAAGGTTTGTGAGGCCCCGAACCTGGTTATCAGGTTCGGGGCTTTTTTGTCTTAGCGGTGATGAAATCTTCTATGAAGGGCAAAGGCAGCCATAATGGATAAGACCATTAGGGCCAAGACATTGACCAGGCCCAGTTTCATGGATAGGAATGCGAACACCACAAATGGTGTAAGGATAATTCTCGTTAGGGTCTTTAGTGTGCTGGAGTCGGCAATGAATCTACTCACAGAGGGGGAGTATTTGTAGTAAATGGCTACAAAGCTTTGGCCAAGGCTGTTGTTCATAAGGTACTTATCCCTAAATTGCCTCAAGGTCTCCACCTGTGGTGCATGCCTTGATCCATATGCAGCAGTTGCAATAAAACAACCACCTCCTCCTGCGCCTGCGGATGTGACGCCTATGCTGTTTGGACTTGTTGCTATGGCAAAGGGTGGTGCAGGAGGAGTTAGAATAGCATCCGAACCTGCAAAGGCAGTGGCCACAAGCTGGGAGAAGAACCCCTTGAGACCCTCAAAGGCTAAATAAAGCTTCCTTTGGAGACCTTGTGAAGAGGTTAAAGCCTTCGGGGTTATTTTGACAAAGAGAGGGCCAGTGTGCTTGTTATACATCCAGTACCCTTTGTAAGGGGCCATAGCAGTGGATGCAAGAGGCAATGCTTTATACCACTGTGTACCTGAGGATGTTTGCTGAGGCGAAAACTCCCACAGGTATTGGGCTATGAGGCTTGAACTGGTCATGTCCTCCCATGTGATCCCGTCAGTACTCACCAACATGTCGAAGTTGCTGGGTGACAGATCCTCTTCAAATGGGTTCCCCGCCATATTCCAGCCTGGAGCAAGTTTTCCCTGGAAGTCTTTCACCGGGAGGCCGGTTATTGAAATGGGTTTTGTCTGTGCAGAAATAAGCCAAAATGTATGACCAGGGCCCAAAATTAAATCGGAGAGAAGCTTGTCTGCCTCAACATAATCTTGTGCCTCAGAATTCCACACAAAGGCTCGCCACACGGTGTCGGTATAATCACCCAGTGAGGGAGAAAGGGCCTGAGTTATGGAACCTGCATCCGAGATACATGGGAAGGACATCATCACATAGTCTTCCACATATTTCCCGCCCTTTATGGAGGTGGTAAACGCTTTTGCTTCCATAAGGGAAAACAAAGAGAAATGGTCTGTCTTTACCGTGATGGTTTTATTTGCTTTGTCCAGTTCCTTTGTTTCAAGGGGTCTCCAGAAGCCTAAATTTTCGTGGAACCTGTATACCCTTAAGTTCTCAGGGGCTGTGATCCCAACGATAGTCCCATACGGAACTTCAATCTCCACAGCCTTTTTAAAATACACATCAACGGGATAGCCTAAGGCATCAATCTCTATCACGTCCTTAAGGGTAGTGGACTTTGGCATGGGTAAGTTTTGGATGTCTGTAATCTTGGTCACCGTTAGGGTGATGGGTTGTTCCAATGAGCCGCTGGGTACAAAGATCTTGGCTCCGTTGTAAGAGCTATTAGTGTCATTAATGACCGATAGAGTGTCTAAATTGGGTTGAAGCTGGCTGTTAGAAAGGCCGAGGGCTTGCCCGGGAACATCAATGATGTTGATGGGCACCTGCATGCCGATACCGGCCTCATCTTGGATCATGAGGTAATGGAGACCATTTGAATAGCCTTTGGAATCGAACAAGAAATTTGCAACCTTTTGGTTGTTGAGTGTAAAGACAGTGGCAGTCTGTGTGTATTCAACTTCTTCAGTTTGAGCATTCATAACGGTGATGCTATAGGCATTCTGAGCCATACCTCCGCTGATCAGAAATGTTTTTTCATAGTCTTTGTTGTTGACCCTTACAATCACTAAACTTGAAGGGTCCACGATAAGTGGCTTAACCACTGTTATATCTACTTCAAAAGTGGCCTGATTATTATCCGTATCGGTTACAATCACCTTAAGCTTGTTATTCCCAAGCTCGTTGGGCAAGGGGAACCAGACCAATTTGACATCACATCCCACCTTCTGAATTTGGCCTTTGGTGGCTGTTACCTCAAGAGAATCGCAAGCAGTAAGGTCATCGCCAATATTAAGGTCTAAAACATAAGGGCCACTTACAATAGCATAAGGAGGAACATATGGTGGAGGCTTTATCCACGGCTCAGGATGTACAATCCAATTAACAGTGGCCAACACTTGGGTGTAATTATGGAAATCGTCAACTATCTCAAAGATGAAATTCCCATTATCGGAAAATGTATAACACTTTGATCCTGAATTGTTTAGAACCGAAAAATTCTCACTTGCAGTGACGCAGGCTATCACATTTCCGGCTGTCTGCTGGGTTGGGCTGTAATTCACCTGGGCTGCAGGTGGAGAGAAATCAAGGCTAATGATGTCAGATTCATCGGAGCCTTGGGCGCCATACTGATCCTCCAAAATCAAATAGAGCCTGTAATTACACGATTCCATCCACTGATCCTTACCCACTGCCACAGTGAAGGTGTAGTCTTTTTCTGTGGCAGAAAATTTCCAGCTCGTAGCAGTAATTGGAGTTATCGTTGGAGTAGTGCAGGTTGATGGATCGCTCTCTAAAAAGGCGTTAAGTAAAGAAACCTCATCTCCCTCTGTGTCCTTGCCCTTTATGGTTACCGTTAGGTAATTGGTGTAAGGGTCGCTGTCTGGAATTTGTGTTGTTGTTGTGCTCAAGATCACAGGTGCTTCATTTTGGTATTCATATGCACCTATGTCGTAGCCGTTTCTACTGGGCCTAAAATTGCCTTCACGATCCTCGTCCACAGTATAGGCAGTGGAGGCAGCGTCTATACAGGGAGATCCAAAAGTAAGATGAAAATCAGATGTGGAGATAAACAAAGGATCTTGATTAACACTACCTTCACCAACAGTTACATTGCTATAGTCAACTGTGTTTGCCCAAGCACAGTTGTAATTGATATCAATGTATCCCCAGTTTCCTACCTGCTCTATTCCCACCTCGTTTCCGTAAAAGATGTTATTATGAATTATACTTTGAGCAGGTGCAGCAAGCAGTATTGCCTGGTGATTTTCAATGAAATCGTTGTAAATAACGGTCATGGGCCAATAACCTATAATGCCATTTGTAAGACCTTGAAATACATTATTGACAATTGTGGCCTTGGCGGCAGAACTGGAGGGATCCAGGTAAACTCCATAGTGGATTGATTCCTGCTCTGACGCCAAGATTGTATTTGACCCTATAGTGCAATCGCCTGTGACCCCTGAAAACCAAATGGCATCTGAGTACTGGGCAGTTAGTTCTATATAACTGCGGTAAAGTTTAGCGAGAGTCCCTTGATCCACATAGATTGCAGTCCCAAAAGGACTTCCCACATATATCTTGGCGTTGTCCACCTCCACGTTGGCCGATCCACTGATATAAACCCCTATGGCGTTTATGGAGGTGTCGGGCACTATTATATCACAATAAGAAATTTGGACATCCTGGGTTGAGGATCCGAACACCAGGATGGCAGTGTCAAAGCCCTGGAACTTTATATTTTTTACAGTAACGTTTGATGTGGCAATCATAAGTGCCGTATTCCAGTAGGCATTGCCCTCATTCTTTATTAGGCATTGGCTCGGTTCCACACATGATATGGTAACATTGGGCGTGGCAACTGTCAGGGCAGTGTCTTGTTCGCCCGTCCCTATTGAGTATTCCCCTGGAAGAAGTATCAACTCACAGGGTGTGTAATCAGAGCATCCTTTGCTTGGCAGACCTGAGGAGATAGCGTAGTGGAGTGTCTTCCATGGATTACCTTTAAAGCCGTCTCCTTGATCGTCACTCCCTTGCTGGATATCCACATAAAACTTTAGGGCATTTTGCTCTGCCCCATATGCCAACTCGGAGGAGATAAAGGGGGCAAAAGAGATAAGAATAACCGAAAAAAGGATGGCCTTTTGCCACGAAAGGGGCCTAGTTTTTAACATTTTAGCAACCTCCTTTGGGGATATTTCTTTCTACCATCTACAGGTGATATTTTCAACCAACTTTGGTAGCCTTTCTGTGATCCACGTCACATGTTGTTGTTTTTTAAGATGGGAGGCGGCTTGTTAGGGCTTAAATCAAGGTTGACTTCTTCTATGGCCTCTAATAGATTGAAAATCTCAGCAATGATCCTGTGTGAAGGGGTGGCATGAACAAGGCAGATGTTGTTAGAAGCCTGGCGAAGATATTGGGGGTCTCTTATAAGAAGGCCCACGATGTGGTAAATACTGTGTTCCATGAGATAGAAGGGTCTCTTATTTCTGGTCAAAGGGTTGAGATCAGGGGCTTTGGCAGCTTTAGGATCAAGGAGTACAAAGGATATACGGGAAGAAACCCCAAGACCGGTGCAGCCATTGAAGTGGCGCCCAAAAGGTTGCCCGTTTTCAAGGTGGGGAAGGATCTGAAAGAGAGGGTGGACATAATTTAGGGCCATGTCAGATGCCTGGGATGCAGGTGGACCTCGCGTGACAGTCTCCCATGAACCCCGCCAGGTCCGGAAGGAAGCAACGGTAAGTGGATCGGGCTGTGTCGTGAGTAATTCTACTCTGCATCCCAGGTCTGTGACAGATGACTCATCAGTAAGATTCATGCAGTTTGAGGAACTGAACAAACTGCCGCTTGTACATGGCGTGTTTTCAAGGCATGGTGGCGTAAGCCCTCCCCCCTACGATTCATTAAATTTGAGCTTCTCTGTGGGTGATAGGAGGGAAAACGTCCTTGAAAACTATAGGATCATTAGGCAGTCGCTTAAGATAGACCATATCTATTGCGTGAACCAAGCCCATAGAGATGGTATCTACATCGTGGACCCCAATCTAAAATCTTTTGTACCCGATGCAGATGCCCTCATTACAGATATCCCATACGTTCCCCTGATGATAAAACAAGCAGATTGCCAGTGCATAATAATATATGCAGCTGACAAACATGTGTTAGCTTTAATCCATTGTGGTTGGAGGGGAAATGTGCTCAATATTGTAGGAAAGGTCATAGAGGTCTTGAAAGAGCGCTTTAAGGTCCGTCCCCAAGAGATGATCGCCACAATAGGGCCTTCATTGGGAAGATGTTGCGCAGAATATAGGGACTGGCAGAGCTTGTTCCCTGAATTTTTCTGGAGATTTAGAAGCAATAACAATCATTTCGATCTAAAGGCAATCACAAAAGCTCAACTGGAAAATAAAGGGGTGCCTTCCCGAAACATAATCCTTTCACCCATTTGCACTTCATGCAATACATCTATTTTCTACTCAAACAGAAGGGAAAAGATCACAGGAAGGTTTGGTACAGTTGCCTATCTGTTGGATAGATAAGCCTTATGAGGAATAGGATTCTGGACAAACTTAATAATACAGCATCAGGCCGTTTATACAAGACCTTGAGGCAGAAGACTTTTACAGTTTAGAGGATTCTCAAAGATGTCTGAGACAAAAAAACAGATTCTTGCAAGCCCTGATTATCTGAAGAAGTTATTTATAATGCCCGACTCTCCAGATAAGTTCATTGAGTTTGGCCATCAACTCCTTGAGATGATCCACGAGTTCTTTACCAAGAAAGGCGGTATTCACAGTAGTATAACACTTCCAGAGCTCAGTAAGATATTCAACCAGATTGACCTTCCTGAAAAGCCACATCTTATTAAAGATGTTCTTGCTGAGATTAAGGAGAAGGTGATAGCACATTCGGTGAAGGTGGCCAGCCCTTACTACATTGGGCATATGATCAGTGCACAGCCCTACTTTATGATATTACTGGAGATGATAATAGCTGCCTTGAATCAAAATCAGGTTAAGATAGAAACTGCCAAGGCATCCAGCTTTGTTGAAAGAGAGCTGGTTGCGTGGCTTCACAGAATGGTTTTCAACCGCAGGCAGCAGTTCTACGAGAGAAATATGCAAAATCCCAAGGTGGCCCTGGGAAATGTCACCGTAGACGGAACCATTGCCAACCTCACTGCACTCCTTGTGGCACGGGAGAAGGCCTTCCCGGCCAATGGGAAATTTCAGGGGCCCAGGTACAATGGGATGGAATGCGCTCTTAAACATTACGGTTACAAAAGAGGTGTTATCTTAGTCTCCACACGGGGGCACTATTCCATCAGAAAGAGTGCCAATTTATTGGGCATAGGTGAAGAGAATGTGATTACAATCCCTGTGGATGAGTTCCAGAGGATGGATATAAAGAAGCTCCAGAAGAAGGTGCAACAACTGAGCAAACGCACGAGGGAAAGGGCTAAGATAATTGCCATTATAGGAATAGTGGGCACCACAGAGACAGGTAACATTGATGACTTAAGTGCCATCGGAGAGATTGCCCGTTCTGTTGGAGCCCATTTTCATGTGGACGCATGCTGGGGAGGTGCTGTCTTGCTTTCAAACGAATATAGAGCCAGCCTAAAAGGAATTGAACAGGCAGACTCTGTTTCCATTGATGCACACAAACTGTTGTATTGTCCCATGAGTATGGGGGTTATCCTTTTCAGAAGTGAACGTGACCTAAATTACATAAAACATTCCAGCCAATATATAATCCGTAGAAATTCTGTGGATACTGGTAGGTTTACCATTGAGGGGTCAAGGCCATTTGCTTGTTTAAAGCTATGGGCTTCCTTAAAGATCTTTGGAAAAGAAGGCTATAACATAATCTTTCAAAAGGCCAGCTCCTCCACAAAGACCTTTATTGATATCTTGAATTCTTCAGAGCACTTTGAAACATTAAATTTCCCGGAGTTGTTTATCGTGATATATCGCTTTATCCCCAAAGAGGTAAAGGACAAGCTCAACTCCCTGATCAGCCAGATAGAGAGATATAAGAAGAATAGCTCTTTAAAAAGAGAGCTCCAGGAGAGGGTGAAAAAGATCAATCACCTTATTAACGGCCTAAACATCAAGCTCCACAAGGCCTTGCGTCTTGACGACACAACATTTGTTTCCAGGACAAAGATAGAAAGTACCCGATACAGGCCACAATGGATAGTGGTTCTACGTGCAGTCCTAATCAATCCTTTATTAGAAAAGGAGATCCTTGAGGAGATTGTCCAGACTCAAAGCAGGCTTGGGTTGAGAATTTGGAAGGAATTCCAGTCTGCCTATGTAAAGATTGTGTCATCCTGAACCTCAGGCTGCCTTCCCTTGTGCTGCCACTGCCTCTTGAGCCCTCTTTACCTCTTCTGGATCTCCAAGGTAGTAACTCTTTATGGGCCTCAGGTCTCCATCTAACTCATACACCAATGGGATGCCTGTTGGTATATTGAGGCCCAGGATCTCCTTATCACCAATCTTGTCCAGGTATTTAACCAATGCCCGCAAGCTATTGCCATGGGCACATATGAGCACACGCCTTCCTTCCTTTATTTGTGGGGCAATGACCCCTTCAAAATATGGAACAACCCTCAGAACGGTATCTTTCAAGCATTCGCCCAAGGGTAGGATGGAGCTTGAGACGCCCTTATATCTGGGATCGTTCACAGGTGATAAGGGATCATCTGGAGACAAAATGGGAGGCCGCACATCATATGACCTCCTCCAGATTAGTACCTGTTCCTCTCCATGTTTTTGTGCCATCTCTTTTTTATTGAGACCTTGCAAGGCTCCGTAGTGTCTTTCGTTTAACCTCCAGCTTCTAATAACAGGTACCCACATGAGATCGGTTACATCCATTATAATCCACAAGGTTCTAATGGCCCGCTTTAGTACGGATGTAAAGGCAAGGTCAAAGCTATAGCCCTCCTTCTTTAGGATCTCTCCCGCCTTCTTGGCTTCTTCCTCTCCCTTGGGGGACAAATCCACATCAATCCAGCCGGTAAACCTGTTTTCTCGGTTCCAGATGCTTTCACCGTGTCTTATGAGCAATAGCTTGTACATTCCTTCCCCCTAATACTATGGATGAGTGGGTGGGCCTGGAAGATGCGTGGGCATGGTGGTGGATGATGTGGTTGTGGTGGTAGTGGTAGTTGTGCTCGTAGTAGTTGTTGTTGTGCTGGTGGTAGTAGTTGTGGGAGCGGTTGTCGTAGTGGTGGTAGTAGTTGTGGGAGCGGTTGTCGTAGTGGTGGTAGTAGTTGTGGGAGCGGTTGTCGTAGTGGTGGTGGTAGTTGGTGCTGTTGTGGTAGTGCTGGTGGTAGTTGTTGTTGTGGTGGTAGTGGTGGATGTGGTGGTGGTGGATGTTGTGGATGTGGTGGTGGTAGTAGTGGGTAAGGTTGTAACCATAGTGGTGGCAATTGTGCTGGGAGGTAGGGTAGTGCTAACGCCCGGGACCACACCCTCAGAAGGTGGTGCAGGCTGAGTTGTGGGCGGAGCTACCTCAGCTCCCTTGGTCTCCGGTGCGGTTGTGGTTGTGGTGGTGGGCTCCTCCTTCTTTTCTTCCTTTGCCGGAGGCACATCAATGTCCTTCTGAATGTTTTTCAGCTCGGTTTCACTGATGGGTTTGGGAGGTGCAGGTGGCTTGGTGTCTGTTACCTGAGTGCCCTGCATCTGTTTTAGGAGCACACCTTTGGTGGGATCCACAACGTTGGCCACGAATACTGTTTTGTCTATGGAAAAAACCTCAGTGATCTTGGGGGCTTTTACCCAGACTATGAAAATGGTTCCCCTCACGCCAACTATGGCAGTGGGAGTGTTTACGTTGAAATCCCTTTCCTTATAATCGTGAAGGTCATTTACCACTGCCCTTAACTTACCACTTAGGACCTTCAAGCCTGCATTCCTTTTCTTTTGCTCAGGATCAAAACTAAAAGCATCCATGCTAAGTTCGGCATTTGGACCAAGACTCAATGCACTTCCATCCTTTAAGGCAATCCTAAGTGTGCTATCTTCCTTGGTAACAAACTTATCCTTCAAGAAGACATCCATATCCAGTTTGGCCTTCTGGGGTGTCTCCCCTTCTCTTATCACATGACAGTCACCTTTTACCAAGATCACCTTGCCGATGGGATCTGCTCCAAATGCCACAAAAGAAAAAGGCAAGACCAAAGCTACCAAAAAAAGAAAGAAAACTCTCCTAAACATTTCATCCCCTCCTAAAAGTTGATACTGGTACCAATGCTAAAGGTGTTTCTTTCAAACTTATAGGGATCAGGGCCAAGGCAATTGGAATTATTGTGGTAATACATATAGTTTGCATAGAGAGAAATCCACCTGGTCAATTGCCTCATGAGGCCCAAATTAATGCTATAGGACTTGTCCTCACGTTTATCGTACCATATGGGAAACAAGATAGGATCGTTATAGTCATAATATGTCCTGACATGGCTCAGAGATAGGTCTGAACTAAACCCCAACGGCAATTTAATGGATACACCGGCAAGCACTTCAATCAGCTTATAGGTGGCCTCCCTTGTCTCGGCATTGTCCTTGGTAAACTTTATGCCGATCCTTGGGGAGATAGGTTTGTCCAACCAACATCTGTGCGTCACCCCAATGCTGTATAGATTGGAATCGGGGGATGTATCCACATATTCCTTGTTTTGGTATGTGAAGCTAAAATCGGTTTGCATATTGTTCTTGTGAAAAATGGAGATTATGGGGGAAAAGTTATGCATCTTAAGCTTGCGATCTGAATGGTTACCAAAGGTGAGAAAGAATCCGCTGTCTTGATAATCGTCTTTTCCTCCTGTGTAAAAGTAATAGAACTCATAGGGGAGGGTAAATTGAAGCGCTCCATACCTTAAAGAAAGGCTTAGAAAAGGGATATGGGCAAAGGTATCACTATCAACTTTGTCTTTATAGCCAACATTATACACACCATAACCAATGGTGCATTCAGCGGTCTTTGTCTTTATAAGTCTGTATCCAAACCTGCCGTAAAATGTTTCATACTGGTCCCTCTTGTGGGTCGAAATACCCGTCTTTGCCAGGTCCTCTAAGGGTTCTTGGGCCACGTTATCATCAAAGGTCCAGGAAAGGCTCATATTGGCAAATAAAGGTCTGGCTGCCTGTCTCACATCAGGAAGGGCTGCTATTGTGTCCTTTGCTGCCTTACCCACAGGGCTATCAGGGGCTATATCCCTTGCCCTCTCTAAGGATCTCAAGGCCTCGTCAAAGGCGCGCATTTCCATCTCCACAACGCCCTTCAAAAGATAGCAAGACTGCTCTAAGGTGGTGTCGTATTGAACTGCCTTGGATATGGCATCCAGGGCTTCTCTATACCTTCCCATGTCCTTCAAAACACTTGCCATCTCCAGGTAAACCCTTCCATTTTGAGGGTTTGAATTCCTGGCCGTCTCAAGAGTAAGTAAGGCCTTCCCCAGATTTTTTTGCCTCACATAGATGTTGGCAATATCAAAATAGGCCTTAAAAAAACCTTGAGGGTCTTCCTTTAGGAGCCCTTCAAAGATTGACAGGGCCTTAACCCATTCGCCTTTCAAAGACTTGATCACTCCAAGATGGTATGTATATTCCAAATTGTTGGGCTCCATCCTAAGGGCTTCCAAGATGGCAGATTCTGCCTTATCCAGTTGCCTTTGATCAATGGCCTCTAAGGCATCCATGAATTTGTTCATTCCAGGCTGAACCTGGATCTCTCCATAACCGGAGGAAACCGTTAACATAAGGCCCACACATACCAGAGCCAGAAACACAGTTACACGCTGCAGCATGAGACCCTCCCATCATCCCCTGATGCCCAATTAAGTGGAATACTATCCTTATAACGCATTGGGGTGTCAAGTTTTTTTTGAATTTCCTTTCACTTGACTCCATTGGAGCAACACAATAAAATCAGCAAAAAACAAAAGGAGGCCAAGATGCTAAAGGTGCTTGTGAGTGACAACCTTTCCAAGCAGGGGATAAGGCTTTTGGAAGAAACACCTGACATTGAAGTTGATGTTAACACAGGTCTTACACCCGATGAACTTAAAGGTATAATAGGGCAGTACCATGGGTTAATCATAAGGAGTGCCACCAAGGTTACGTCAGATATCATAGATGCAGCCCATAATCTAATGGTTGTTGGAAGGGCGGGCATAGGCTTAGATAATGTAGATGTGCCTGCTGCCAGCAGAAAAGGTATTGTTGTTATGAATGCTCCAGAGGGTAATACCATAACAACTGCCGAACATACCATTGCCTTGATTATGTCTCTTTCTCGAAAGATTCCACAGGCAACCCAATCCATGAAAGAAGGGAAGTGGGAAAAGAAAAAATTTATGGGGAGAGAACTTTACGGTAAAACCCTTGGTATTATTGGTGCAGGACATATAGGTAGGATAGTGGCCGACAGAGCCAAGGGTTTGAAGATGAAGGTGATCGTGTACGATCCCTATATAAGACCTGAAGTGTTGGAAAAGATGGATCTGGAACCGGTATCCTTTGATGAGCTATTGGAGAGGTCCGACTATGTCACAATACACACACCCAAGACCAACGAGACCATAAACATGATCAACAAGGATACCATTCGAAAGATGAAAAAGGGTGCAATGCTCATTAACTGCGCCAGGGGTGGTATTGTCAATGAAGATGATCTGTACGATGCCTTGGCTTCAGGCCACTTGGCAGGAGCTGCCTTGGATGTATTTTCAAAGGAGCCGCCTGGACAGCACAAGCTCTTTACACTGGAAAACTTTATCTGTACCCCTCACCTGGGCGCCAGCACCGAGGAGGCACAGGATAAGGTGGCAGTGGACATAGTGAAACAGGTTATAGATTATCTACTACACGGCACTGTAAGGAATGCCGTGAACGTACCCAGCATTAGTCCAGAGCTTATGAATGTGATAAGGCCCTATGTAACGCTTATGGAAAGGATTGGCCTCTTCCACGCCCAATTGGCTGAGAGTGCTTTACTGGAGGTGGAGATAAGATACCTTGGGTCTGTTTCCGATTACGACACTGCTCCCCTCACCACTGCCCTCTTAAAAGGCCTGCTCACTCCCTTCATGAAAGAGGATGTGAACTTTGTTAATGCGCCATTTGTGGCCAAAGACAGGGGAATTAAAGTCACAGAAGGGAAGAGCAGCACAAGCGAGGATTTTGCAAGCCTTATAATGGTAAAGGTGAAGTCACTTCAGTCCGAAAATGTAATATCTGGCACCATATTCGGCAAAGGGCTGCCCAGAATCCTCCGCATTAACGATTTTTATCTGGAGGCTGCTCCTGAAGGGCACATGCTCTTCATCCACAATCAGGATATACCAGGTGTTATAGGTCAGATAGGCATAACCTTAGGGAAACATGGCATCAACATAAACCGCATGAGTGTGGGGCAAGAAAAGGAAGGGAAGAAGAATATTATACTTTTGGCAACCGATATATCCGCACCGGATAATGTGCTGGAAGAACTGAGAAAGATAAGTGGAGTCTTCTTGGTTAAAAAGATTGAGCTATAAGGAGGATCTCCATGGCCGAGGAAGAAAAGGGCTTTAAGATAAAGGACAGGAGACTTTTTGATAAAGACGGAAGGATAAGAGAGGAAATCAAGAGAGAACCCGAGACCAAGGCCGAGAAAGAAGAAGGAAGACAGAAATCCCCAAAAGAAAAAAAACGCATTCCTCTCCCTCCAGTCACCTTTTCTTCTTTGATTATGAGCCTCACATCATCGGTATTAATGCACTTTGGGGAGATACCCGATCCCATCACAGGAGAGAGAAAAGTGGATCTGGACCTTGCAAAACAAGGCATTGATACCATCGCAATGCTGAAGGAAAAGACAAGGGGAAATCTCACAGATGAAGAGCAACAGATGATAGATAATATCTTGACAGAGCTTAGGTTGCGCTATGTGAAGGCGGTAACCTAAATGTCCAAGCAGGGCAATTTTCTGTCACCTGCCAAGTTAAACCTATTCTTAAAGGTCTTGGGCAAGAGGGATGATGGTTATCATGACCTGATATCCCTCGTTGTCCCCATCACAATATACGATGAACTGTTTGTGGAGGTCGTAGATTTTGGCCGAAGGCAGATTGATCTATGGGTAGAAGGAGACAAAACAGTCCCTGCCGATGAAACCAACCTTGTTTACAAGGCCACAATGTCCTTCCTAAGGGCCACGGGATGTAATTTCAAGGTAAGCATTGGGCTCAAAAAAAGGATTCCTACTGCTGCTGGATTGGGCGGTGGCAGTTCGGACGCAGCCACTGCCCTTTTGGCATTGAATAAGATCTTGGGCTTCCCCCTTATCTGGAAAGAACTCTACCCCTTGGCCAGGAGTTTGGGAGCAGATGTACCCACCTTTCTTCTAAGAAGGCCGTGCCTTATCACAGGGATCGGGGACATCATAACCACTGTGGAGGACATGCCCTCCATGTGGTTTTTGGTGGTAGTGCCCGATGTACAGGTGTCCACCCGGTGGGCCTACGCTCACTTGAAATTGGGGTTGACAACCCCTTGTATCCCCTATATAAACAAACAGGTTTGGACGGAACTGGAAGGGATCTGCGGGTGCCTCATGAACGACCTGGAGGCAGTGACTCTTAATGCCCATCCCCAGGTGAAAGCAGTTAAAGAGATGTTAAAGGAGACAGGGGCAAAGGGTGTGCTTATGTCGGGGAGTGGGCCAAGCGTATTTGGGATATTTGAGGAAGAGCCAGAGGATACCATAGTGGAAGACATAAAGGCCAAAGGCTGGGCCAAGATCTTTAAGGCAAAGATATTCCATGAGACTGACTGGGGTGTCGTCAAGCGGTAAGACACGGGCCTTTGGAGCCCGCATTCGGAGGTTCGAATCCTCCCACCCCAGCCATTTTTTAAGGTGAGGAGATGGAACTGAAGTTATTTGGCGGCACGTCAAACTCTGAACTCACGAAACAGGTGTGCGAATACCTTGGAATAGAACAAGGGGAGATGTACGTTGGCCGTTTTAACGACGGCGAGGTGAGGGTTGAGATAAAGGAAAACGTGAGGGGCAGGGATGTGTTTTTGCTCCAATCCACATGCCCTCCCGTGAACGATAACCTTATGGAACTGCTGGTGATGTTGGATGCCTTTAAGAGGGCCTCTGCAAAAAGGATCACAGCGGTTATCCCATATTACGGATATGCCAGGCAAGATAGGAAGGTAAAACCAAGGGTCCCCATCAGTGCCAAGTTGGTGGCGGATCTCATCAGTGTTGCCGGTGCAAACAGGGTTGTCTCCATGGATCTGCATGCAGGTCAGATCCAGGGATATTTCAGCATACCTGTGGATAATATCTTTGCTGCTCCCATCATCCTTGAGTACATAAAGCAGCAGTTTCACGACAACATAGTTATTGTATCCCCCGATGCAGGTGGAGTGGAGAGGGCCCGTGCCTACGCCAGGAGGCTCAATTGTTCTCTGGCTGTGATAGATAAGAGGCGCGATCTTACGACCAATAAGGTAATTTCCATGAACATAGTGGGGGATGTGAAGGACAAAAAGGCAATAATCGTGGATGATATAGTAGACACTGCAGGGACCTTGTGCCTTGCTGCTAAAGGGCTTTTGGCCCAAGGGGCATCCAAGGTGTATGCCTGTTGTGTACACCCTGTGTTATCCAAAGGTGCTATCGAAAATATAGAAAAAAGTGAGCTTGAACAACTTATTGTGACTAATACCATTCCCTTGAGGGAGGAAGCTTTGAGGTGTGGTAAAATAAAAGTGCTCTCAGTGGCAAGGCTTTTGGGTGAGACTGTTCGGAGGATATACAACTCCGAATCAGTTAGCACACTCTTTGTATAATTTTTTGGAAGGAGCTTGTGAAATTTTTAATTTTGGGAGGAATGTATGGAAATCGTGCCGTTAAAAGCTGAAATCAGGGCAGAAAAGAAAAAGGGGGAGGTGAAAAGACTTAGGCGTGAGAGTAAGATCCCTGGTGTTCTATATGGCCCTGATGTGAAGCCTGTTTTGTTGACATTGGACAAAAAGGAGCTCTTGAAGGTGCTCAGGCAAGGGAAGCACAAAAGCCTTTTGGTACAACTGGAGATATCGGCAGGATCTGAAGGAGAAAAGAAAAAATGCCTCCTAAAAGAACTCCAGTGGGATCATATAAGAGGGGAACTTATTCATGTGGATCTTTATGCCATCTCCGATACCCATTCCTTCTCGGTGAGCATGCCCATTAATTTTAAGAACACGCCTGTGGGGGTGACCAAAGGCGGTATCTTCGAACCAATCATGAGGGAACTCAGCGTCTCGTGCCGTTTTGACAGGCTATTGGATTCCATAGATGTGGATGTTTCCCGTCTGGACATAGGTGATGCCCTTCATGTGAGGGATATTCCTGTGCCAGAGGGGGTTAAGATAAAGGACATGCCTGAGGAAGTGGTGGCTTTGGTGAGCCCACCTTCTGAAGAAGGTACCACTGAGGCCAAAGCTGATGAAAAGGCATAAGAATTGTTTTTTGTATCCATATTATTCGGGGAAGGGAGGTGAAAGGATCAGTAGATTTGATCGTTGGCTTGGGGAATCCAGGGCCGGAATATCAGTTCACCAGGCACAATATGGGTTTTATGGTGGTGGAGGCCCTGAGGGAGAAATATAGGGGCAGGTGGGTTGTCATGCCATCCCATTCCATGCACGCAAAGGTATCGGTGGCTAAAAATGAGCTCACATTACTCTGCCCCCTTACCTATATGAACAACAGCGGTAAGGCAGTTAAAGATGTGGTTGGCTGGCTGGAGCTTGAGCCTTCTCAGATCTTGGTGATCCACGATGATCTGGATCTGGCAATGGGCAGGCTCAAATTGGTCTCTGGCGGTGGCTCAGGGGGTCATAGAGGCGTGAGTTCAGTACTGGATGCCTTGGGCACGAACCAAGTTCCCAGATTAAAGGTGGGGATTGGCAGACCCAGGTTTTCTGAAGATGTGGTGGATTATGTCTTAAGTCCCTTTGGTGAGGATGAGTTGCCCTTGCTGGAGCAGGTGATCCAGAAGGCGACTTATTCTTGCGAGCTTTTAGTCCTTGAAGGCCTTCCAAAGGCCATGAGTATCATAAATAGCCTAAAATCTATGAGCAAAGGAGGAACGAGCTAATGCAGAGTTGGACTGTTGTGGCACCGTTTTTGGGGCTCTTGAGCTTGCTTTTTGCGTGGCTTATCTATGCCTGGATAAAAAAGCAACCCAATGGGAATCCCTTGATGCAACAATTGGAAGCCATGATCCATGAAGGGGCAATGGCATTTTTGAAAAAGGAATACTCAGTCTTGATCTTTTTCATTGCCATTGTCTTTATCCTCTTGGGGTGGGGCATTGATTGGAAGACCGCAATTTGTTTTGTGACCGGTGCCTTTTGCTCAATGACAGCTGGATTCTCTGGGATGACAGCTGCAACAAGGGGAAATTCCAGAACGGCAGAGGCAGCAAACAAACATGGTCAGGCCTTGGCCCTCAGGGTCAGCTATTTCTCAGGTTCTGTTATGGGACTTGCCGTGGCAGGTCTTGGGATGCTGGGTGTGGGCTTTTGGTTCTATGTCTACGGCGGCAATCCTGAAACTGCCCAGTATATTAACGGCTTTGCCATGGGAGCAAGTTCTATCGCACTCTTTGCCCGTGTTGGCGGCGGAGTTTATACCAAGGCAGCGGATGTTGGAGCTGACTTAGTGGGTAAGGTGGAGGCGGGAATCCCCGAGGACGATCCCAGAAACCCGGGTGTTATTGCCGACAATGTGGGTGACAACGTGGGCGACATTGCAGGCATGGGTGCGGACATCTTTGAATCCTATGTGGGTTCTATAGTGGCTACTATTGCCATAGCTGCGACCTTGAGTATTACCCCTGAGTTCCTGCAAAAGTTTCCTTCCCTGAAGGGCTTGGACCCGAATGTGATTAAGCTTCGATACATGGCTACACCGATATTGGTGGCAATGGCAGGACTTATAAGCTCCTTTGTGGGGGTCTTTAGCATAAAGGCCTTTGAAAGGGGAAACCCTGCAGCTGCCTTGAGGTACACCACATTCGTGGCTGCCATCATATTCGTAATCCTAACCTACATTGTGATAGCCGGGCTTTCCATGCCGATGGGCGTTTTCTGGGCTGTATTTTCAGGCCTGGTCTGCGGTATCGCTATAGGTCTTTTGGCAGAATACTACACCTCTGGCGCACCCATTAGGAAGATTGCAGAGCAGTCCAAGACAGGAGCTGCCACTGTGGTGATCGCAGGTCTTGCAGTGGGAATGATGTCCACATGGCTCCCCATCTTGGGTATTTGCATAGCCACCTTCATCGCCTATTTTGCTGCGGGCATCTATGGAGTGGGTCTTTCAGCAGTGGGTATGTTGGCCACAGTGGGTGCGACAATGACCGTGGATGCCTACGGCCCAATTGCTGACAATGCTGGCGGTATATCCGAGATGTCAGGGCTTGGTCCTGAGACAAGAAAGATCACAGACAGCCTGGATGCACTTGGAAATACCACTGCTGCCATAGGTAAGGGATTTGCCATTGGTTCTGCTGCCCTCACTGCCCTGGCCCTGTTCGTGGCATATACTCAGGCAGCCAAGATTGATGCGATCGACCTCACAAACCCAATGGTTGTAATAGGTGTTTTCATAGGTGGGATTATCCCGATGCTTGCTGCGGCATTAACCATGACCTCCGTGGGAAAGGCAGCATTTAGTATAGTTGAAGAGATCAGAAGGCAGTTTAGGGAGATCCCTGGTCTTTTGGAAGGAAGAGAAGGTGCAAAACCAGAACCAGGCAAATGCGTAAGCATTGCAACGGGAGCTGCGCTGAGGGAGATGATCGCCCCAGGACTTGTGGCGGTGCTTTCCCCTGTGGTTGTGGGTTTCCTCTTGGGTAAGGAGACCTTGGGAGGCATGCTCTTGGGCGCCACTGTAATGGGTGTATTCTTGGCACTTTTCATGGCCAACGGAGGTGGCGCATGGGATAATGCAAAGAAGTACATAGAAGCCGGTAACTTTGGAGGAAAAGGCTCTGATAACCATAAGGCAGCAGTTGTGGGCGACACCGTTGGAGACCCGTTCAAAGATACCTCTGGTCCTGCTATGAACATACTCATAAAGCTGATGAGCGTTGTATCTCTTGTTATTGCTCCTATACTGCCCAATATTGGCCTTTTCTTAAGGTGGTAGACTCTTAAAAAGTGGCCCCTCATGGGGTCACTTTCATTTTGTTAGGAAAGGGGGGCAACATGTTTAATGTGGGAGACATGGCAGTGTATCCAGCCCATGGCGTTGGTGTAATAGAAAAGATAGAGACCAAGGAGATTTCAGGAAGTAAACAGGATTTCTACATTATGAGGATCCTGGACAACGGTATGAAGATATTCATCCCCACCAAGAGTGCCAGGTCTGTGGGACTGAGGAGCGTTATAAGTGAGGAAGAGGTTGACCGTCTTTACAGCATCTTACAAAAAAGGGATGTGGTCATACCCAATCAAAGTTGGAACAGGCGTTACAGGGAATATATGGACAAGATCAAAACAGGCTCCATATATGAAGTGGCCGAGGTATACAGAAACCTCACACTCTTAAAATCAAGCAAGGAACTTTCCTTTGGGGAAAGAAAGATATTGGAAACGGCTCGATCTCTATTGGTACGGGAATTGTCCATTGCCAAATGTTGCCCGCCACAGGAAGTGGAAAAGGATCTTGAAAAAGTCTGTAACGGTATGGGATAGAACCCGCTCGTATTAAGTTATCCTTTGAAGGGAAGTCTCCCCAAAGGCTTGATGTCTATCTGGCCTCGCACTTGAGGGAAACCTTAAGCAGGACCAGACTTCAAGAGCTCATCAGGGAAGGGTATGTGATTGTAAACGGGGAGCCTGTGTTGACCCCTAAGTACAAGCTCAGAGCATCCGACTGTGTGGAAATCAGCATTCCACCTCCCCTACCTTCGCACCTGGCACCTGAGGATGTGCCCTTTGAAATCCTCTACCAGGATTCAGACTTGGCTGTTATTAATAAACCCCCTGGCATAGTGGTGCATCCAGCACCTGGAAATACCCAGGGCACCTTGGTGCATGGCCTTTTAAAAAAAATCAGGGATCTTTCAGGCATTGGAGGAACGGTTAGACCCGGCATTGTGCACAGGCTGGATAAAGGTACCTCGGGTGTGATGCTTGTGGCAAAGAATGACCATAGCCATATGTTCCTGGCGGAAGCCCTAAAAAAGGGCCAAATCCAGAAGGAATATCTGTGTGTGGCGCACTCAAAGGAGGCCATTGACTCAGGTGTCATTGATGCTCCCATAGCTCGTGATGACATAAACAGAAAAAAGATGAAAGTGGATTTCCAAAAGGGCCGTAGTGCATACACTACATTTCAGGTTGTGGCAAAAAAAGGAAATCTTCATCTCCTAAGGGTGTGGATTCACACAGGCAGAACACATCAGATAAGAGTACACCTTTCCCATAAGGGAATCAGAGTCATAGGAGATCGCACCTATGGAATCTCTTCTATGCAGTCCATGAACTTAAAGGAACTTAAGAACTTGCATCTTACCATAGAAAGGCCCTTTTTACATGCATTTAAGATCGGATTTTTTCACCCCCAAACCAAGGAGTGGATGACATTCACAGCTCCATTGCCTGAAGATATGCTTGCACTTGTGAATGCAGTCTTTCCACATGCATTGGATGTGATCAAAAACAAGTGATGGGTTTAATAGCAGTTAGGTTACATGTGGCATCGTGGTTAATTTCCGGTTCTTGAAAAAATGTAGAGGCAAGAGTTAGCTTCCTATCACCTGAGAGCAAATGCTCCTATCCTTTAATGAACGTTTGTTCATTTAATTTTCATCGGAAGATCCAATTGACACAGGGAAAAAGTATTCATATAAAGCCTTCAAGATCAACCACACACCATAAAAGGAGTTGCCATGGACTTTAGCCTTTCTATGGAGCACGAGATACTTCGTAAGACGGTTAGAGATTTCGCAGAGAAGGAGATAAAGCCTGTTGCGAGAGAATTGGACGAAAAGGAGGAGTTTTCCTACGAAACCATGGCCAAAATGGCCGACCTGGGCCTCTTTGGCATGTTTGTATCTGAGGAGTACGGCGGCCAGGGTATGGACTATTTGGCCTACATCATAGCCGTGGAGGAGTTGGCCAGAGTGGATGGTTCCCATGCTGCAACCGTTGCTGCAGGTAATTCATTGGGGATAGGTCCCATTTACTACTACGGAAACGAAGAGCAAAGGCGCAAGTATCTGCCTGTACTTTGCAGCGGCAAAGGATTGTGGGGCTTCGGCCTTACCGAGCCCAATGCAGGCTCCGATGCCAGCAATTCAAAGACCACTGCCTATTTGGACGGAGATAGCTGGGTTATAAACGGGAGCAAGATTTTCATAACAAATGCCTCCACAAAGATCAGCAAGGGTGTGACAGCCCTTTGCAGGACCGGCACCCGGCCTGATGGGAGGCCAGAGCTTTCCTGTATCCTTGTGGAGACAGGCACCCCTGGATATGAGGCAAGGGTGATGAAAGGAAAGATGATGTGGAGGGCCAGCAACACCAGCGAGCTTTTCTTCGAGGACTGTAGGGTCCCCAAGGAAAATCTGTTGGGTGAACAGGGGAAGGGCTTTTACCAGATGATGCAAACCCTTGACGGAGGTAGGCTCTCCATTGCTGCAATGGGGCTGGGAGGTGCCCAGGGTTGCTTTGAAATGGCCTTAAAGTACGCAAAAGAAAGGGTGCAATTCGGAAAACCCATTTCCACATTTCAGGTGAATGCCTTCAAGTTGGCAGATATGGCCCTTGAGATAGAGTGCGCAAGGCTATTGCTGTACAAGGCATGTTGGCTTAGGGATACGGGAAAACCCTTTGCCAAAGAGGCAGCAATGGCAAAATTATACTGTTCAGAGGTGATGGGAAGGGTTGCAAACCAAGCGGTACAGCTCCACGGTGGCTATGGTCTCATGAAGGAATACGATGTGGAAAGGTTTTATAGGGACCAAAAGTTGTTGGAGATCGGAGAAGGCACCTCTGAGATTCAGAGGATTGTTATCTCCAGATACATAGGTGCTGTTTAGTATATGTCGTTAAAGGCAATGGTTTTGGCAGCAGGCTTAGGGGAAAGGCTTAGGCCTGCTACACTAAAAAGACCAAAGCCACTAATTCCATTGCTTAACAGGCCCATTCTTTATCATGTCTTTGACTTACTTTGCCGTTTTAATATCATGGATGTGGTTATAAACACCCATCACTTATCAGACTATTTCGTATCATACCTTCATTCCCATCCCCATAAGTTTATACGGCCCATGATATCTTATGAAGAACGCATACTGGGCACCGGAGGTGGAATCAAGAAGGTCCAAGATTTTTTCTCGGATAATTTCCTGGTCATAAATGGTGATATCGTAGCTCATGTGGATTTGCGCCAAATCATTCAGTTTCATCAAAGAGAAAATGGCCTTGCAACCCTTGCCTTGATGAGGTCCGATTATGCCCCGAGAGTAAAGATTTATAAAGACAACAGGATCGCATCAATTAGTGGAACCAATAAACCAGGGCTATTAACTTACATAGGGATTCAGATTATAAACAAGCGTGTCTTTGATTATATCGAGGCCGATGGTTTTGTGGATATTATGGATGTCTATAGGGACTTGATGCATTCAGGGACAGAAAGGCTCTATGGGTGCATAGTGAATCCCACCTACTGGTGGGATATTGGCACCATTGATAAGTATCTTGAGTCCACAAAATATCTTGTCCATAACTTTTGTTGGATAGAACCACACCTTTTAGATGAAAGCATTGGGAAACCCTCCTATGCCTTTGGGTTAGCAAACCCATTATTCCTGGGAGAGGGTTCAGTCCTGGGTGAGGGGGTGAGGATAGAGGGCTTCGCAGTTGTGGGAAGAAATTGTGTTATTGGGAGAGGGGCGGTGATTAAGAATAGCATCCTTTGGGACCAGGTGAGGATTGCGTCAGACTCAATGATCCAAGAGTGCGTGCTAACCGATGGAGCCACTGTGGAAGGGATACATAGAGGAGTGGTAATCTAAGATCTTATAGGCTTTCTCACCTATCTTTGGGGAGGAGCTAAGTAGTGGGAGTTGGAGAGGGGTGAAAAGGCGAGATCACACCTGCCAGGTATCCAACACCTGCCGGGTAGTGGAACTGTGGGAGTTAGTGACAGCAAGGAACAGACAGAACAGAGGAAGATTTTTTAGGCTATTGGGTTATCCAGTGGTTTGGTATGAGAAAGGTGAAAGGAACAGGAAAGGCCCGAGGTTGGAAGGCTTAAGGGTCAGGGTCTGATGAGTTCAATCACTGAGGTGGGAGGGGAAATAGAACAAGGCCGGCAGGTGGCTTAACTTTCAGACTTTCACTTTCAAAAATTTTGACAGTTTGTGACATATGTCACAGGAAATGCAGAGCTTTAGCTTATAGAATCAGGTTACGAGATTTGGAATCCTTGTAAATTGAGGCCGTCGAAGGAACTTGACAAAAGCCATAAGAAATCCCTATAAAAATATTGGAGATTGGAGGAGTGAATTCAGGGCTTTGAAAGGGGGTGGGACGGATGATGTGGAGGGTGGATGCCGTAGCTGCCAACATGGGCGCCATGGTGGTTATGGTCTATCCGAGTGGCGCAACCGGCCTCCTGTCAGTTCGATGACAGCTTCATGTCAGGAACTAGGCTGCCATTCCAAAAACTTCCTGCAGGGGAAAACCTCCCTGCCAGAAGCAAAGATTTAGAATGGCAAAAGGTGATGGATGTTAAGTAAAACAAAAAAGGAGGTCAGGTTATGAAAACTCTGAGGAGTAACAAAGGTTTTACACTTGTCGAACTTGCAATTGTGCTGGTAATTATTGGAATTATCTTAGGAGCAGTGCTAAAGGGACAGGAGTTGATTAATAACGCTAAGATTAAGAGACTTTACAATCAGTACAGGGAAGTATTAGCAGCAATTTACACCTATTATGATAAATACGGAAAATATCCAGGAGACGACCCAAATGCCGCTACTAGATGGTCAACGGCCACTCCCGTTCCGGTATCAGGCAACAATGACGGACTAATTGGTGGTTTTACCATCAACTGCGCCTCAGGTAATAATACCGAGTCATGTCAAGCGTGGTACCACATGAGGCTTGCCAACATCCTAACCGGAACAAATACCCAGGCACCAAGCAATCCTTACGGTGGAAGCGTGGGTATAGGTTATGCTACCGTACAAGGCCTTACTACTATGTGGATAGGGTTTGATAATGTCCCTGGTGATGTTTGCCAAAGCATAGACCAGATGTATGATGACGGTGTTTATAATACTGGAAGCATAAGGGGCTCTGGTGATTACAACACTACCCCAAATGGAGTATATGATCTTTATTTCAGGCTGTAACCAGCCAACGGGAGGCCTTGGCCTCCCTCTATATATAGAGACTTAAACCTTTTATAACTTCTATTCTCTGTAAAATCACCAAATTACACCACCGTGGTACTGCTAATAACTTCGCTAACAGCGTCTTGTTGGGGGAGGAATAGGGGCGCATCAGCAGTCAGCCACATGGCATACTTTTTTATTTGAGGCGAAGGGTCTCCAAAATTAAGAAACTTATGCCTGAAAACTCTATAAATGACTTACTCCTGGCAATAAACCTACCTCGCAGCTGACTTACAAAGGCAAGATCGAAGACCCAAGGGGGAGGTTTCAAGACAATGTTCAACAATTCAATGCTCAATCAGTATGCATTCTTGGGAGATACCAAGAAAGGCATCAAAAGTTGAACCTTTCAGGGTTCAGGATTGAAGCTGACCTATTCTATACAGCGCCTTCATCCATTGTAGGTGATTTAAAATTCAAGTGATGATATGAGAGGAGTGTTTCCCCTTTTGTTTTAAGAGAGGGCAGGAGGGATAAGTTAGATGTGCTGCACCTTTGGTGCCAAGTGTTTTGCACTCTAAAACAAGGGTTTAGCCTGTAGGGCATGGCATGCCGTGGTCGTATACGGGCCATTTAAGCCATTAGAGCTTTCCAAATTTATGCCAATGGACTGCAACCGATCTTTCCCAACCACCTTAATGGTGCACGGCTCATTTTGGGAGACTTTGAAAGGGTAGAACATCCGCTTTTTCACTCTCAAAATCTCCTTTCCGCCGTAAAGGAGAATCCCAACGGGAACTTGTCGGGAAGTCTTTTAAAAAGATCTCCATGCTATACAACTGCGCATTTACTGTATTCACGTGGATTCTGTTTATAGGCTTGGCCACGGCTTGAATATTGGCAGGCTGGCCGTTGAATCGCAATGTAAATATGCTTGTTGGGACCAAAGGCTTGCGGAATGAGAAGGTAGTTAGGCCTCTCCCCTGTATCCAATACTTGGGAATGGAGGATTGGTAGTCTTTGGTTGTGTTTTCGGAAATGATTTTTTAAAACCGAGTTTAGCTTTGCACGAGAGATGTTGGTGGGAGCTAAGCTTATTAAGGGTGTAGGCACCTCCTGACGGTGATCCCAGGAGCTAGGGAATAATCATCATAGACAGGGCTAAAGGGAGGTAGTTGAGGCAGTGAGGGCTCAAGGTAAGCGTAAGGAGACATTTAAGGCTGTGGACAGGATCAGGGAGACAGGTTTCCGATGAAAGACAACATAACCCTTGAAGAGGTAAGGTTTGTGGTGGGAGGGAAGGGTCTCATACTTATGAGGCCCAAAAAGCTGGATGAGATCTTTAGGGGTAATCCCTTTGAGAAGGTGGAAAGCTTTCCCCTCTGGTTTAAGGTATGGGAAGCCAGCCTGGTGCTGGCCGATTACCTATCAAAGGTTTTCCCCCCAAAGGCTGTTCTTGAACTGGGCTGTGGCCTTGGCATACCCTCCATTGTGGGAAGTGCCTTTGGCCATAAGGTCCTGGCCACTGATTATCAGGATCTGCCCCTGCATTTGGTGCAAGAGGCGGCAAAACGAAATAATCTTCACTTGAACACAAAGAAGCTCAATTGGCTTGATCCACAACTTGAGGGTACTTTTGATCTCATAGTGGGTGCGGAAATTGTCTATAGAGAAGGATTTTTTTCTCCACTCCTAAATCTTTTCAAGGCCCATCTCAGGGAAGGGGGAGAAATAGTCCTCTCACATTCTTGGGAGAGAGTGAGGGTACTTATCCCTTTTTTGAACCAAGCCCAAAGAGAATTTATTGTGAAAACAAGCATTAGAAGACTAAGTGGAGATAACGGAGAGGTTTTTGAGGTATTTCTAAACAGACTCACACCGAAAAAAGTGGCCTGTTCCGCTTCGTAAGCGGAGCGAGGGGTTGAATAAGGGGATGGGTTTTCTTATAGTAATGCCCGAAGTGATTTTTATGGCCGAAAGGGAACATTAGATGTTTTTCTTCTTTATTGGAGGCATACAGCCCAAAACCATCACGGTTGATCCAACACCCAGGCTCTGTCCTGCCTGTGGGCTTTTGAAGGCACAGCTTAAACGGATAGATCATTATATCTCCCTTTTTTTTATCCCGATTTTTCCGATAAAACGGGGTGAGACGGTATTGGTATGCGAAAGGTGCGGAATAGTGGGTGGCCCAGAACCCTTCACCCCTCACGGGGCACCTGAGCCTTTCAGGACAACTCCAGCTTGTCCCAACTGTGGGAAAAGGATTTCAGCCGAGTTTAGATATTGTCCCTTCTGCGGTCGTCCTGTATGAATAAGCAACTTAGGCCCATTTTGGCTCTTTTTTTTTTGGCCTTTGCAAGCGTATCTTGTTTCTTGATTTACCCTGTTATATTGAGGCAGAAAGGTTACTCCTACTCTGAAATAGGCCTGATTATTGGAAGCTTTTCCATTACTGCTGTTCTCACAAGACTTCCATTAAGCCGTATTTTGAGTGATTGGAAAGAAGAACATATAAGCATATTGGGGTTGTGCATTACTTTGTTTTCCACACTCTTATATGTGCCTTTGGATGGCTCTTTTGAAACGCTTATTCTTGTAAGAATCCTACATGGAATTGGTTTTTCAGCCGTTGTATTAGGTAGTTTTTCTTTCGTTGCAAAGGCTGTGAACGAAGAGAACAGATATCAAACCTTTCTCCTGATCGGCATAGTACTTATGGCATGTGGGGGTGTGATACCGTTTCTTTCAGAAATCCTTGTTCAACTTTTATCCCACAGGGCGCTTTATTTTGCTTCCTTTCTATTTGCTGGCTTGGCACTTCCTTTCACAAGGGGACTTAGGCAAGAGGACTTCAAGGCTCCTAATCCAAATGATATGACAGACTCTGATCACTATATGTCTTGGCGGTTTATACTTCTACTCATCGTAACACTTCTGTTTTCACACGTTCAAGCCACTGTTTTTAACTTTATTAGTTTGGTCTTTGATGAACTAAATTTAGGCATGGGTGGGACATACTTGTTGATATTTCTTGCAGTATCAATATTTATATCGGTTTTGCTGTATAAATACCCAAGGTTTGGCAGTGTTAAATTCGGTTATATGTGTATAGTTATAGGATGCCTTTTGCTTAATTTGAAATCACTGACCTGGGGAGTTTTGGTAATTAGTGCTTTTTTAAACGGTGTGGCATTGGCAATAATCTATGCTGCCTTAAATTCATGGGCATCAAACTTTGGCAGTGGAAGGCAAAAGTCATTTTTCATGGCAGCCTTTACAGCCACCTATGATACTGGTTTTATAACCGGTACAATCCTTTCAGGAATCTTTGCAAAGTATTATGGGCTAAGAAATCTCTTTTTCCTTGCCTCCTCAATTGCCTTTTTCTCTTTGGTGGGAGCAATTATATTCTTAAGCAGCAGATATGGAGGGAAGCGTGCATAGAAAGGAAGCAACTCTCTATCAGGAACTTATGAGGCTAATTGGTTATAATTTTAAGGATGCAAGCCTCCTAATCCAGGCCCTTACCCACGCCTCTTATATAAACGAGCACCCTGAATTGCGCGAGAAGGACAATGAAAGGCTGGAATTCCTGGGAGACGCTGTGCTGGACCTTGTGGTGGGAGATCTTCTTTACAGCCAATATCCAGATGCGGACGAAGGCATTCTGAGCAGGTTTAGGGCGGCACTTGTGGACGAAAAGGGCTTGTTTAATCAGGCCCAGAAGATAGCCCTTGGAAGGTTCTTACTCTTGGGAAAGGGAGAAGAACAAAACAATGGGAGGCAAAAACCCAGTATCCTATCCGGAGCCTTTGAGGCCCTCATGGGCGCCTTATACCTGGATGGAGGTTATGGAAAGGCCTATAGGGTCATCCGGAGACTGTTTGAAAAGGATATCAGAGACGTACATAACCAAGTGGCCTCTTTGGACTACAAGACCACCCTCCAGGAATATACCCAGGCCCAGTACAAATGCCTTCCTGAATATAGGACAGTGGAAGAGGAAGGGCCGCCTCATGACAGGAGATTCAAGGTGCTTTTGATGCTCTTGGGTAAGACGATTTCACAGGGTGAAGGAAAGAGCAAAAAAGAGGCGGAGCAAGAGGCAGCAAGGGAGGCCTTGAATTGGTTGAGAAAAAAGGGAGATTTATAGTCCCCATCTTTATCACCTACCAGGGTTGCCCTCACAAATGCGTATATTGCAAGCAGGAGGATATAACCGGAGTTTCCAATGCCCTAACAGAAGATGAGATCAAGGAGATTGTCTCCAAGGCCATAGGATCTAAGAAGTATTCAAAGGCAAAGGTAAGAGAGATTGCATTTTATGGTGGTACATTTACAAATCTTGACAAAGAAGAGATCTTAAGACTTCTCAGAATTGTAAGACCCTATATTAACTCCTACGGATTTGATTCAATCCGCATTTCAACAAGACCCGACAAGATCAACCCTTCTATTTTAGGCCTATTGAAAAACCATAAGGTGGAAACTATAGAAATAGGGGTTCAATCCCTGGACGACAAAGTGCTTAAGGCCTCAGGAAGAGGCCATAGTTCAGAAGATTGCATTTATGCAGCAAAGCTCATTAAAGAATACGGTTTCAGACTGGGAATTCAATTAATGCTTGGCCTTCCAATGCAAGATGAAAAAAGTTTTCTTGATACGATCCAGAAAGTCATAGATCTTTCTCCCGAATTCGTCAGGATATATCCAACCATAGTAATCAAAGGCACAGCTCTTGAGTCACTATTGCTCGATGGTAGATACACACCCTTAACCATCCAAGAAACTATCAGAATTTGCTCGAAGGCAGTGGAAATGTTGGAGGTAAATAACATCTCTGTTATAAGGATAGGTCTCATGAATTCCCAAATACTTGAGGCAAACTATGTGGCAGGCCCCTATCACCCTTCATTGGGGCACATGATAAGGTGCCGGGTTTTTTTGGAGAGGCTCTCAAGGCTTGTGAACAAAACGGATTTTAAGACCCATACATTCAAAATACCCAAGGATAAGGCAGCTCTTTTTTGGGGCCACAAGGGAGAAGGGCTGCGGATCCTTAAAGGGCTTACAGGCGCAACCAACATAAGGGTCTTGAAAGAGCGTGGGGAGTTGGAGGTAAGGCTTGAATTCTGAACTGCTCACAGGTGTTGTGGGGTTATTTGGTCCCACAAATGTGGGAAAATCTACCCTTTTAAACCGTATCTTGGGCCACAAGGTGGCCATCACATCTTACAAACCTCAAACCACACGCAAGAAGATAATGGGGGTGTTCAGAAGTGAGGATATGGAGATCCTATTCTTGGACACGCCAGGTCTTCATAAACCAAAGCATGAGTTGGGAAGGTTGATGGTTGCTTCAGCAAAAGGAGCACTGAGAGAGGTGGATATAATGCTCCTTGTGCTATCCTTTGAAGATCCCGGACCGAAAGGTAAGGAAGATATATTCCAGATTGTAAAGGCACACAATATCCCGTGGATCTTGGCTATAAACAAGATGGATCTAACAGATCCTGTGCGTATACAGGAGATTTTAAAAACGTACGAATCTTTAAATCTATTTTCATCTGTGGTTCCGATTTCTGCCATTAAGGGTCCCATTACACCACTCCTACAAAAAATAAGACCATATCTGAAGCCAGGACCAAGGTTTTCCGATGATGAGAGCATTTCTCTTCAGCCCCTTGAGGAATGGGTGGCTGAGTTAATAAGGGAAAAACTCTACATGTTCTTGAGGCAGGAACTGCCCTATTCCTGTGCTGTAACAATTGAAGAGATCAAAGAAAATACTTCAAAAGACATGTTGATCATCCAGGCTTATATATATGTTGAGACAAAGTCACAAAAAGCAATAGTCATTGGAGAAAAAGGTTCCATGATAAAGAAGATCGGAAGCGCGGCAAGGGAAGAATTGGAAAAGGCACTCAAGAAAAAGTTATACCTTGAGCTTTTCGTAAAAGTGCTGAAGAACTGGACCAAAGATCCCAAGGCCTTGATGAAATTAGGCTTGTACAATCCTTAAAAACTTTTGTGCCTCCATCTTACAAAGCTCATAATCACCTTCAAGGAATCGCAATCAATGGCGAACCCGCTAAGGGCCGTCAAAGCGGGCCAAAGCGGGGCAAAGGCGAGGTGGAACGTTTAAGCTTAGAAACTCGCTTCTGAACTTGCTCCCTTCCATGGCTGCTACTCTAAACACCTTTTCCTTTTTCAAAAGTCTTGATCATGCTTGGTATCAATTTGCGCACTATCCCTTCTCGATCATAATCAGATGCTTTTAAAAATTCTTCATATGCCTCGTGTTCTTCCGATAGAATTGGGACCATTCTTTCAATTGAACTGTGGATTTCATCGTATCTTAGGACCATTTCCACAATGGGAATATCCTCTCCAGGATAACTCCTTAACCAACCAAGTCTTTTCATTGCCTCGAACCTGACCCTATCCAAGATGAAAAGGTACACATCCAAGACCTTTAACCTATCATCTCCGGCAAGTTCATAAAAGTCCAGTCCTGAACCTAAGTTCCTCAGGTTCATTATAAGGTCGTATAAATAGAAACTCGTGTCATCACGACATACAGCAAGGACCTTGATAGTGGATAAACTTATTTCGGATAGCTTGGTATTTTCGTTGAAGTCTTCCTTGAAGGTGTAATACCAGTTTTTGAAGGCCTTCTTTACCTGCTTTTTTATGAGAGCATCCTTCAAAGGCACCACTTCGCTTACCATCTACCTCTCCATACAAGCCTTTACAAAGCCAAAAAATAAGGCCGCAGGGGATTCTAACTTTGACTTCAATTCGGGATGTGCCTGTGTTGCCACAAAGAACCTCTTGTTCGGGATCTCGATGAATTCCACCAGCCTCCCATCCTTGGAAAGCCCTGAAAAAACAAGCCCATTTTCCTCCAATATCTTATGATACTGGGGATTTACCTCGTATCTATGCCTGTGCCTTTCAGAGATCACCTCTCTTCCGTACAATTCCCTCACCAAGGTATTGGGCTTTAATACCGCCTCATAGGCACCAAGCCTCATGGTCCCACCCAGTTGTTGAATCTCCCTTTGCTCGGGCAAGATGTCTATCACAGGGTGAGGTGTGTGGGGGTCTATCTCTGTGGAATTGGCATCTTTAATCCCACACACGTTCCTGGCATACTCGATCACTGCAAGCTGAAGTCCAAAACAAAGCCCCAAATAAGGCCTATCATTTTCCCTGGCGTACTTTATCACCTCCAGTTTTCCCTCTGTTCCTCTAACTCCAAACCCACCCGGCACCAGAATGCCATCCACATCCTCCAGGACGGAGAGATCCTTCAACTCAGTTGTCTCCACCCAACGGATATTGATGCGACAAGAAAGATGTGCAGAGCAGTGATGAAAGGCTTCTATTATGGAGGCATAGGAGTCTCCAAGTTTGGTATATTTACCACACATGGCCACGGTAATCTCGCTTTTGGGATTTCTTATGTTGTTTATGAGTTGCTTCCATCTTTCTAAGTTTGGTGGGCTGTAGATATTCAACTTCTTGTGAATTATCTCAGGCAGCCTTTCTTGTTCGAATATCAAGGGTATTTCATATATATCATCCACATCCAAACCTGTTATAACAGCTTCAGGTTGTACATCGCAAAATCTTGCGATCTTTTCTTTTATCTCTTTTGTGAGAAATTGTGAGCACCTACCGATTATTATGTCTGGGAAAATACCTCTCTGTTTCAAGAGATTCACACTTTGTTGGGTAGGCTTTGACTTTTGCTCATTTACGCCATGGGGTATTGGCACATAGGTTAAATGCACATAGATAATGTTTTCCTTTCCCACATCCTCCTTCATCTGCCTCATTGCTTCCAAGAAAAGCTCGTTTTCAATGTCACCCACAGTGCCACCGATTTCAATTATCACCAAATCTGCATTCTCTTCTTTTGCAATGCCAAAGATATGTTCTTTGATAAGATCGGTTACATGGGGTATATATTGAACCGTCTTGCCCAGATAGTCCCCCCTTCTCTCCTTCTGCCTGATCATGTCAAAGACCTTACCCATTGTAAGGTTCCATTTGCTCTTACAGGTAATTCCTATGAACCTCTCGTAATGGCCGAAATCCATATCCACTTCGCCGCCATCATCCAGCACAAATACTTCTCCGTGCTCGTAGGGGTTCATGGTGCCGGGATCCAAATTGAGGTATCCATCGCACTTGATGGGTATTATCTTCAACCTTGAGGAGAGCAGATGGCCTATGGATGCAGCGGCAATACCCTTCCCCAGCCCGGAAAGGACCCCTCCTGTCACAACGATATATTTTGTAGCCATGGTTCAGACCTTTTAAGACTTTGTTTTGCCTACTCTAAACAAAAGCCCAGGACAGGGTCAATAAAGTTTTCCACTTAGTAAGTGACCACTTCGTAAGTGGCTTTAAAATGGAGTTTGCCGTATCCCTGTTGACTTTCAGGCCTAACTTCTGTAGTGATCCCCCATCGGTATGAACCTAAACGTTGACGAGGACTTGGGGTGGCCCACCAAAGAGGAGCTGGTTTTGAAGATGCATGGGAGATAATGGATGGCCCAGATGCCTTAAGGTCTCTGTACCCAAGGATTGCAGAGGATCTTGAAGATATCTTACCCATACTGGATCGGCTTCCCTTTAGAATCAACTCCCATCTCCTTAAACTGATCCAAGACCCCCAGGACCCCATTGGCCTTCAGGTCATACCCAGTGACAAAGAGCTGGACACCTCCTTTAAAGATCTGGACCCCCTGAGAGAGGAGTCCTATTCTCCTGTGGAAAACCTAACCCACAGATACCCGGACAGGGTATTGTTCCTGGTGTCCAATGAGTGCGCTGCCTATTGTAGGTTTTGTAACAGGAGGAGAAAGGTTGGAAGACCCCATGTGGTTACGGAACACAGCATCAGGGAGGGCCTGAGGTACATAAGGGCCAATCCTGGCATCAGGGAGGTCTTACTCTCTGGAGGAGATCCCTTTATGCTCTCTGACCAAAGATTGGAGAAGCTTTTGTCTTCTCTCAGAGACATCCCCCATGTGGAGGTAATCAGGATAGGCACAAGGGTACCTTCTTATCTACCCCAAAGGATAACCCCCAATTTAGCGGCAATGCTTAAAAGATTTCAGCCCCTATTCATAAACATACATTTCAACCACCCCAAAGAGCTCACCCTTGAAGCACAAATGTCCTTGGGGATTTTGGCAGATGCAGGGATTCCCCTTGGCTCCCAGACCGTGCTTTTAAAGGGCATAAATGATAGTGCAGGCATCTTAAAGGAGCTCTTCCTGAAACTACTTAGGTGCAGGGTGAGGCCCTACTACCTATTCCAGGCGGACATGGTGGCAGGTACCAGGCATTTTTGGACACATCCTCTAAAGGGAGTGGAGATCATAAAGGCGCTATATGGCACCATCTCAGGCCTTGCCATCCCCCATTTGGCAATAGACCTTCCTGAAGGCGGTGGGAAGATAATCCTTGCGCCAGAATACATAAGAGAAATAACCTCAGAGGCAATCCGTGTGGAAAACTTTGAAGGAAGATCCATTAAGCTTACAACACACTGGGAGGACACATGATAAAGGTGACTTGTCTTGGAGGGGCAGGTACTGTTACAGGCTCATGCTTTCTCTTGGAGACCTTGCAAGGGCTAAAATGCCTCGTGGACTGCGGGATGTTTCAAGGGGGAAGAAATCTGGAGGAGCAGAACCACCAGCCATGGGGTTTTGAACCCCAGTCCATTGAAAGGGTCTTCTTGACCCATGCACACATAGACCACTCAGGAAGGCTCCCCAAACTGGTGAAGGACGGTTTTTCAGGTCCGATCTTGGCATCCAAGCCTACCCTTGAACTATGCGAGATCATGCTCTTAGATTCTGCTCACCTCCAAGAGATGGATGCCCTTTGGCGCAGCAAGAAAAACAAAAGACAGGGTAAGGCCGAGGCACAGCCCCTTTATACCCAAGAGGATGCCCTCAGGGCCATAAGGCTCTTTAAGCCAATAGGAAGGGATCAGATCCTGGAACTGGGTGAAGGTTGCAAGGCCAGGCTCAGGAACGCAGGGCATATACTGGGTGCCAGCATATTGGAGTTATGGTTCAAGGGCCAGCAGCAGGGTATAAAGATTGTGTTTTCAGGTGATCTGGGCCGGAGAGAACAGCTCATAGTGGAAGACCCAAAGGAGATCTTTGACGCAGACTACCTGTTTTTGGAATCCACCTATGGCAACAGAAACCACAAGGGCATAGAAGAGAGCAAACAAGAGTTAAAAGAGGCCATATGGTACGCAGTATCCAACAATGAAAAGGTTCTGATCCCGGCCTTTGCAGTGGAAAGGACCCAAGAACTCCTATACATCCTGGCGGAGTTCAAGAGGAAGAAGGAAATCCCAGACATCCCCGTTTACTTAGACAGCCCGCTGGCCATCAAGGCCACGGAGATATTCAAAAAGAATAAGGCCTTTTACGACAAAGAGACCATGGCCCTGGTGGAAGAGGGTATAGACCCCCTTTCTATGCCCAACCTATTTTTCACAGAGACCACCAAGGAGTCCATGGAGATAAACGAAAGACAGGGCAGTGCCATCATAATCGCAGGGAATGGGATGTGCACAGGTGGTAGGATCAGGCACCACCTAAAACACAATTTGTGGCGTAGGGGAGCAAGCCTTGTGATAGTGGGTTTTCAGGCCCTGGGCACCACCGGAAGGGAGATAGTGGATGGAGCCAAATTTGTGAGGATATTCGGAGAAAAGGTGGCAGTTCAGGCAAGGGTATTCACCATTGGAGGCTTTTCTGCCCATGCAGGTCAAAAGGATATATTGGATTGGGTGGGTAAGTTTGAGACCAAACCTGTGGTGTATGTGGTACACGGCGAACCTAACAGCAGCGAGGCATTAAAAAACAAAATAGAAGAGCTCTTTGGCTTGGAGGTACACATCCCCAAGTACAGAGAAAGACTTATCTTGAAGCCAAGGCCCATGGGACCTGAGTCAGAGGCCCCAGCGGTTCAGGTTAAGGATAGGGCCGCTTTGTACTATAACCTCCTATTAGACATAGAAAAGGAGGTAAAGAGGCTGAGGGACATCCTAAAACAGCCTGTTACGGCCAGCCTGGAAGAGGACATGGACAAGCTCCAATACATCCTTGAAGAGCTGAAGGATGTGGGCAAAAGATAATGCTACCATGATGAATGGCTTTCATTTACTATTACACTGAAAGGATTGGAGGCTGAGGTATAGCTATGGAAACCCGACAGATGAGAGAAGACATCTCCTGGATCCTGGCAGTGGACGATGAAGATTTCACACTGGAGCTTTACAGGGATGTTTTGGAGGATAGGACAGAGACCTATGGAAACACAAAGAGAACATTTAGGCTTGTGACCGCCAACAGTGCCACTGAGGGTTTGGAAACCTTTAAAAGGCATTTGAACCAGAAAGAGGCCTTCGGTGTGGTGTTTTTGGATGTAAACATGCCGCCAGGTCCTGACGGTATATGGCTGGCCAAGGAAATCAGGGCATTGGATGAGGAAGTGAACATTGTGTTAGTTACCGGTTTTGCAGGAATTGATCTGGAAGCCATCTCAGCAGAGATCCCTCCCCTGGACAAGCTATTGTATCTCCAAAAACCATTTCATGTGCAAGAGATCCTTCAACTAGCCTCTGCCCTTACCGCCAAGTGGCATGCGGAAAAGAAATCTAAGGAGGTGATGCGCTTCCTTGAAAGGGAGGTGGAGGCAAGGACAGGGGAATTGCTCAAAGAGATAGAGGAAAGGAAATGGGCACAACAAAGGCTGGAGGCCAGCGAGAAGAACTTCAGTAACATCATAAGGCACAGCAGAGACCCCATACTCATCATATCCAAAGAAGGAAAGGTAAAGTATCTAAACCCTGCGGGATTAGAGATACTTGGGGATCCCACCAAGGTGAGCAGAGAATTAACGCAACTTGCCCTCAACCCCACTTCCCTCACCTCTCCTGTGGAGGTGGACATAAAAACCCAAAATGGTGCAATGAGTGCCGAGATGGTGGTCTCCCAGACACAATGGGAGGGAGAGGAGAGCTTTTTGGCATCCTTCAGGGACATCACCAGCAGGAAACGGTTGGAGGAGGTTCTAAAGGAAAGCCTCCAAAAGGTGAGGGAGACATTGGTGGAGACCATAAAGGCCATGGCATACTTGGTTGAAACCAGGGATCCATACACAGCAGGGCATCAGCAAAGGGTAGCCCTTTTGGCAGATGAAATTGCCAAGGTCTTGAACCTGCCTGAAGATCAAAGGTATGGTTTGTATTTGGCAGCCCTGATCCATGACATAGGCAAGATATCCATACCTGCTGAGATCCTAACAAAGCCTTCTAAGCTAACGGACATAGAGATGAAGCTCATGCAAGGCCATCCCCAGACGGGTTATGATATACTCAAAAACATCCCCTTCCCTTGGCCCATTGCCACCATAGTACTGGAACACCACGAAAGGCTGGATGGTTCAGGCTATCCCCTTGGAAAGTCCGATGGGGAGATCTTGTTGGAATCACAGATCCTTGCAGTGGCAGATGTGGTGGAGGCAATGGCATCCCACAGGCCTTATAGGCCTGCCTTGGGAGTGGAGCCGGCACTCCTGGAGATAGACTCAAAGAAGGGGGTCAAATACAATCCCCAGGTGGTGGAGGCATGCATAGAGGTAGTGAGAGAGGGGAGGGTGAAGATTGGCTAACGGATTATGTAACCTCCATCCTTTCCACCGCCTTTAATGGACAGGCCTCTATACAGTCCCAACAAGCCATGCACAGGTCTTGAAACACAATGGGCGGTTCAAAGGCTCCATCTATCTGTTTCATCACCTTGTGGGTACAGGCCTTGGAGGCCTTGCAGATACCTTGATTTGGATCGCACTCTTTCGGCTGGCATCTTTGATAATCCACCTTTGAAAAGGATTTCTTAGGTTGCATCCAAACCCTCCTTCCAATTATTTTTTGCTCCAATATAAACATTCCCTAAGCTGTTCACCATTGGACCTTGCCATTTGAACCAAGCTTTGCACCACCTTGGCCAACACGTAAATTAGTTTCCACTTCGTAAGTGGAATAAACCTTAGGTAGAGCCTAGGATCAGCCATTAAAACACTTGACTTTGTATAACAAGTGCCTACTATTCAAAAACCCTATCTTAAAGCCCAAAGGGGGGTGAAAAATGCCTGAAAGGCAAGATTTCATAAAGATCCTCATGGAAAAAAGGGAAGAATGCGAAAGGACCTTAAAGAGGCTCCATGAAATAAAAAGAGAGTACATGGAAAAGATGGATGAGTCATCCACCAATGACGAATCGGATCTGGCCCAAAGGGAGATCTCCCTTGCAAATGTGTATTCAATGATAGAGAGGAAGAACCATGAGATCAGGGAAATAGACCTCCTGATCCAAAGGCTTGAAAAGGATCAAGACTTTGGCATCTGTGAGGAGTGTGGTGCAGAGATCCCTGTGGAAAGACTCCTCCTGATGCCAGGCACTACCCTTTGTGTGGACTGCCAAGCAGAGTACGAAAGACTTGGGAAGATCCAAAAGCTCAAGACAGAGGGTATGTGGACCAAGGACTATGAAGAACTGGAATGGATGGAAGAGGTCGAAGAAGATCTGGGACTGAGGGAGACCACCATCAGTGTGGATGTGGGGCAAGGGGAAGGGGCCTCTTAGGGCCCCTTTGGCCTATGCCAACTTTCTAAATGTCTTCTTCACCTCTTGCAGGACCTTGTCCTCCTGTTGGATCTCCTCCAATGTCTTGGGCTTCACCTCATCTGGCATGGGCTCAAGGCCATATTTCCACTTCAAGAACCTCTCTCCTGTGGTGGGGTACAGGGCGCATATGAGGAGGTCATAGTCATCCTTGGCCAGGCCCTTTACCTTTTCCCTCACCTTATCCAGTTCAGGCTCCAGATAATCCGCCGCCCTGCCTGTAATAGGAGTCTCTCCCCTTTTGTAGCCTTTTAACACCTTTTGTTGTACCTCAGGGTCTATGGGTATGGGCGTCTTACCATACAGACCGTAGACCAAATCCTTCACCTCATTGGTGACCATCTTGTACCTTCCAAACAACACATTTAGGACCGCCTGAACTCCCACGATCTGGCTGGTGGGTGTTACCAGGGGTGGCATGCCCAAGTCCTTCCTGGTCTTTGGCACCTCTTGATATACCTCGTTTATCCTGTGGAGTGCATTGGCCTGCTTCAACTGGTTCACCAGGTTGGAGATCATTCCGCCCGGCACCTGGTGCACCAAGACCCCTGTGTCTATCACAGACATGGTGTGCTGTCCCATAAAATCCCTGTACTTGGGGGCTATTTTTTCCAGGTGTTCGCCGATCTCTATCAGGAGTTTTAGGTCCATTTGGGGTGCCCTTGGGGTTCCGGAAAGGGCAACCAAAATGGGTTCTATGGCAGGGTGGGATGTCCTAAGGGCAAAGGGTGCCAAACATGTATCTATTATATCCACACCTGCCTCCACCGCCTTCAGCATCACCATGGAGGCCATACCGCTGGTATAGTGGCTGTGGAGATGCACAGGGATCTTTATCTGCCTTTTCAGTTCAGACACCAAGATATAGGCGTCATAAGGGCTCATAAGACCGGCCATGTCTTTGATACAGAGGGTATCTGCCCCCATTGCCTCCAGTTCCTTTGCCTTTGAGACATAGTATTCCAGATTAAAGACCTCTCCACCCATTCTCCTCTCTGTGAGGGAATAGCATATGGCCCCTTGAAAGTGCTTTCCGTTTGCCTTGATCCTCTCCACCACGGTCTCAAAGTTCCTAAAATCGTTTAGGGCATCAAAGACCCTAAAGACATCAATACCCACCTCACAGCTCTTATCCACAAATAGCCTTGCCACATCATCGGCATAATTCCTATACCCCACCAGGTTTTGCCCCCTCAGCAGCATGGAAAAGGGGGTCTTCTTGATGTATCTCTTTAATGTCCTCACCCGCTCAAAGGGATCCTCTGCCAGGAACCTGTGCATGGTGTCAAAGGTAGCTCCACCCCACACCTCCATGGCCCAAAAGCCCACTTCATCCATCCTCTCTGCTATGGGAATCATGTCCTCTGTGCGCATTCTGGTGGCAAAAAGGGATTGGTGGCCATCCCTGAGGGTGAGATCCTGGATCTTTACAGGCGTTCCTTCCTTCAATAAGCCTTCTTGCATTGCAACCTCCCTAAATGTTTTGGTGGGCACTCTTTGAAAAAGAAAAGGGGCCTCAAAGGCCCCTTATTTTAGACCTTGGGCCTCGGGTAGAGCCCTGCACCCTTCACGATCTCCGGAACCTTTTCCTCCCATTCAATTGCCATGATGTGAAAGCCTCTTACACCTTCCACTTCCTTCAGCTCTTGAATGGTCTCAATACAGATCTTTATACCTTCCTCTGCCTGTTTTTCCTTTGGGACCCCGCTTATCCTTTTTACGATCTCATCGGGAACATCCATACCAGGAACTTTGTTCTTCATATATTTTGCCATGCCCGCAGACTTGAGGGGTGTTACTCCTGCCAAGATAAACACCTTTTCATGGACTCCCATATCCCTCACCTGCCTCATCCATTCCTTGAACTTGGGCACGTTGTAGATACATTGGGTCTGTATAAACTCAGCCCCTGCCTTTACCTTTTTGGCAAGCCTCCTTGCCCTGATCTCAAAAGGATCTGCAAAGGGGTTTGCAGCCGCACCCACAAACATCTTGGGTGGCCTGATTATGTTGTCACCGCCCAAAAATTTTCCTTCGTCCCTCATGTGTCTCACAGTTTGGATCAACTGCATGGAGTCTATATCAAAGACATTTTGGGCAGTGGGATTGTCGCCAAAGCTCTGATGGTCTCCTGAAAGGCATAGGATATTGTGGATGTCAAAAGAGGCAGCACCCAGGATATCGCTCTGGAGTGCGATCCTGTTTCTGTCCCTCACCACCATCTGCAATATGGGCTCCAGTCCCATGAGTTTTAGGTGTATGCAAGAGGCCAAGGAACATAACCTTGTGACAGAGGTCTGGTTATCGGTTATGTTTATGGCATCCACATAATCCTTGATGATCTCGGCCTTTTTCTTTATCAGATCAGCATCACTTCCCCTTGGTGGCCCACACTCAGAGGTGACGGCCATGTGACCCAATTTGAGGATCTTTTCCAACTTACTGGGTGTTTTAAGCTCTATGTCCTGGTTCATAGCCTGATATCCTCCCTTACCACTATTCTTGGACCCCCTGCCCTATCTTTTGACCAATCCTTAATGGGCATGAGTTCGTCGTAGTCATCCAATCTTCCCAAGGCCTTTAGCCTGTCTATTATCAATTGCCAAGCGCAATCGGTGTTTGGGTTTATCTCGCACTTGCCTTTGGTGGATCCGCCACAAGGGCCGTTAAAAAGCCTCTTGGCACACCTGGCAACAGGGCACACAGCAGCAGTTTTCGCCAGGATGCACTGGCCACACCCTGCGCACCTCTCACCCCACACACCCCTTTCCAAGGTGGCGCCCATAAAGGTGGTGTTGACCCCTGGCAGCACAGGCTTGTCCTTGTACATCTCTGCCATAAACTGGACACCCACACCACAGGCAAGGGATAAGATGGTGTCGTAGTTGGGGACCATGTGCTTTATCTCTTCCAAGTACTCCTTGTCGCACTGTCTCTCAAGGGTGACCTCATCAATGGTCATCTCCTTACCCTGGTTCATGAAGTACATCCTGAGGGCAGATGCCAGTATCCCCACCTCTTTTTTACCACCTGCCTCACACACGGTAACACACTCATTACAACCCACGATCAAGAGCCTCTTTGATCCCTGAACACTCTCGATGATCTCTTCTATGGGTTTCTTTGATGCAACTATCATCTACACCTCCTGAATGCCATTAGGCCGCCTTTTTTATTAGTTTACCTTTGATGGGATTTGGTCCCAAGGCCTTTATCCTTTGAGTCATCTCTGTGGCAATCTGTGCAAACTTGGGCCCTTCTCCAGAGGAGAGGTTAAACATCTCCACCCTGTCTCCTCCTACCCCGACTTTTTCCAAGATCTCCTTTGCCTGATAAACCCTCTTCTTGGCCCTAAGGTTACCCGTCTTAAACCTGCAATCCCCTTCCATGCACCCTACCACATACACACCGTCTGCACCCTTTTCAAAACACCTGAGTATGTGAAGAAGGTCCACCTTTCCAGTGCATGGGACCCTTATTATGCGTATGGTGGGGGGATATTGCAATCTCATGGAACCTGCCAGGTCCGCTGCGGTGTAACCTCAAAAATTACAACAAAATGCAACGATCACAGGTTCAAATTCCATCATAACACTCCTTCCAGCAAGGCATCCACCTTGCTCATTATTTGTTGATCTTCATACCATCCCAGTTCAATGGCCTTGGCAGGACATTCAGAGGCACAGATTCCACAGCCCTGGCACAAGGCCTCGTCTATCTCACTCTCGCCCTTTTCATTTATCCTGGGTACCCCAAAGGGGCAAGACCTTACACATATGAGACAGGCTGCGCACTTGCTGCCGTCCACATGGGCAGTCACAGCAGAAAGCCTGATCTCGGATTGGCTCAAGAATGTGGTGGCCCTGGAAGCAGCCGCATAGGCCTGGGAGATGGCCTCCTTTATGAGCATGGGACTGTGGGCAGTTCCACATAGGAAGATCCCTTCTTGTGCCATCTCAACGGGTCTTAGCTTCACATGTGCCTCAAGGAAATGGCCCTCAGGAGTCCTTGCCACCTTTAGGATACTTGCCAGCTTGTCTGTCTCAGTAGCCCTCATCCCTGCACTTAAGGCAACACAGTCTGCATAGACCATGAGTTCCCTTTGGAGCACATGGTCTTTAAATACCACCGAAAGCCTGTCTCCTTCTTTTTGAACCCGTGGAGGTTCTTCGGCCTTGAACCTGAAGAAAAGCACCCCAAGCTCCCTTGCCCTTCTGTAATAGTCCTCAAGTTTGCCGTACATCCTTATATCCCTGTACAAGATGAACACCTCTGTATCCCTGTCCATCTCCTTTAGGTGTATGGCATTCTTGATGGCACTCTGGCAACAGATCCTGGAGCAATTGGGATTCTCTTGATTCCTGGAGCCAACACACTGGATCATCACAACCTGTTTCAGATCCTTCAACCCACCGGCACTCAAACGCTCGCTCAACTCCACCTGCGTGAGTACCCTTGGATCTTCTCCGTATAGAAATTCCTTGGGCCTATACTCATTGGCACCTGTGGCCAGGATCACAATCCCGTGCTCAACTACCTCTTCACCCGCATCTGTCTTTACCTTGGTCTTGAAATTACCCTTAAAGCCACTGAACTCCGTTATCTCAGCACCCAAGATCACCTTCACCTTTGGATGGGAGCCAACCTGCTCCACCAGGGAGCTCACATAGGCCCTCACGTCATCTCCATCTATGGTATGCACAAGCCTTTTGGAAAAGCCTCCCAGTTCCTTTTCCCTTTCCAGGAGTATTACTTCAAAACCCTGGTTTGCCAATCCCAAGGCCGCATTCATTCCGGATACACCACCTCCAATAACAAGACCCCTCTTCACCACAGGGATCCTTCTCTCTCCCATGGGCTTTAATAGACCTGCCCTGGCAACGGCCATCCTGATGAGATCCTTGGCCTTTTCTGTGGCCTTTTCAGGATCCTTTGCATGCACCCATGAGTCCTGATCCCTGATGTTGGCCATCTCAAAGAGATACTTGTTAAGCCCAACTGCCTGCATGGTCTCCTGGAACAAGGGTTCATGTGTCCTGGGTGAACAAGAGGCCACAACCACCCTATTCAGCCTGTGCTCCTTTATGACCTCCTTCATCCTCTCTTGGCTGTCTTGGGAGCAGGTAAATAAATTGTCTGTGGCAAATACCACGTAGGGAAGTGTCTTGGCATACTCCCTCACCTCTGGGACATTCACCACCCCTGCTATGTTGATCCCGCAATTGCAGACAAACACACCGATCCTGGGCTCCTCCTGGCTCACATCCCATTCCTCTGGGATTTCAACGGACTTGGTCTCCTTCCACCTTGCCTCAGAGAGCTTCATCCCGGCCAAGCAGGCAGCAGCACTCCCCTCTGCCACAGAGGAAGGTATGTCTTTGGGAGCTTGGAAGACCCCACAGGCATAGACCCCTGGCCTTGAGGTGGCTATGGGCAAGAAGTCTTTGGTCTTTGCAAAACCGTAATGGTCAAGCTCTATACCCAGAGACTTTGCAAGCTGTTTTGTGTCTCCCCTCACCTCAAGACCCACAGACAATACCACCAGATGGAATTCCTCTTCCTTTAACTCCCCATCTTCGCCAGAGTATCTGATGAGCAAGTTGCCCGTTTCTTCTATGGGGTAGATGGTGTGTATCCTGGATCTAACAAACCTAACCCCTTGGTCCTTTGCCCTTTCCATGTATTTTTCATAATCCTTGCCGTAGGTCCTCATGTCCATGAAGAATATCACTGCCTCAAGGTCACCCTTTGCATGGTCCTTTGCAATTACAGCCTCCTTTATGGCATACATGCAGCAGACCGCAGAGCAGTATCCGTTCTTGGAATGGGACGGATCCCTTGAGCCAACGCACTGTAGCCAGGCGATCTTCTTGGGCTCTTGGTGATCCGAGGGCCTCACCATGTGGCCCATGGTAGGTCCTGAGGCAGAGAGAATCCTTTCGAACTCCAGGCTTGTGATCACATTTGGATGCGAGCCGTAATGATAGAAATCCTTCATGATGCTTGGATCAAAGGGCTTGCTACCAGGACACAGGATCACAGATCCCACATTCAATTCCCTTTCCAGTGTCTTTTGCTCGTGGTCCACTGCCTTGGCAAGGCAGGCCTTTACACACTGGTAGCATTCTGAGCAGATTCCGCACTTGAGACAGCGCTCTGCCTCTTTCTTGGCCATTTCCTCTGTGAACCCCAGGGCAATTTCC
>Ga0207433_10001504_pt1 | contig 50060 bp, 78 predicted proteins | sample YelNatPaOPGAMG01_FD_187559 | JGI IMG/M metagenome (GOLD analysis project Ga0207433, IMG submission 187559) | Hot spring thermophilic microbial communities from Obsidian Pool, Yellowstone National Park, USA - OP-RAMG-01 (SPAdes) (version 3) | ecosystem: Environmental > Aquatic > Thermal springs...
ACCGGCGGCACCTCCTCTTTCGAGGATCGGTGCCGGCTAGAACCCTTGGTACTCGGGTGGGGAATTTTCAACCGGCGTTATGGGGATTTTTGCACCGGCGTCGACAGGAGTTAGCTTCGCCGTGGGGAGTATGCCCAAAAGGGGTGGTTTCGGCAAGGCGGAGATGGCGCCGAATGATGGAGCCAGTCCCGCACAGGGGATCGAACGAGTTCATGTACACCTCACCGGAGGTGGATTCGGCATCGTGGGGAGGCTAACATGGAACACAACGAAAATCCAGGGGGTGTGCGTAGTATACGTATACTGTATATGCACACTATGCGGTTCGACAATGGCATCTAAGTTATTGATTTTTCGTAGCGCGTAGTGGACATTACAAAGTGTGTATGCAGCAATTGTAAAGACGCTCGCGAAATGCGGTTTTGGCTGTGAAATTCGGCGGCAAGTTGTTATAATCAGTGCGGTTGTGAAAATCAGTACTGGAGGCAGTTAACGAAAATTAACCAGGTGGGCCCTGTAAAATACACGATTTTGCGAGTGGCTTGGTGGTTAATTTTCATTAACTGCCTTTAGATGCTATGCTCACAACCGGAAAGGAGATAGTTGGCGTGGAAGAAGACAAAGCCAGCACAGCAGCACCGCCGCCGCCGGAGTCGGAAATCGCCTATGAGAAGGCCATGGAAGACATGGAAAAGTCGGAGGCTGAACTGATTGAGCAGGAGGTAGAGGAATCCGATAGCGGAGACCGAGTGGTAATCCTGACAGGAAAGAAGAAGCTCAAGAAGCGGGAAGAGAAACCCAAACTGCCCCGCCCTTATACTCGCCATTTCAAGGACGAAAACCAGGATCCCAGGGCCAAGTCCGACAAGTTCTTTCTGTATTGGAAAACCTTGTGGAATGACCCTGACATCCGAGACCGCATCGTAGTTTACGTCTATCGCATCTGGCCGGTGATGAAGAAGGATTTCCGGCAAGTGGACAAGTGCTTCGAGCCGCTGAATGGACCTGAGGATTTACTACGCGCCTACGGATGCGGGGATTACAACCTGAAGCTGAAAGACGCTCTGGACCGCAGTGAAGGCGCTATCAATTGCACGATTACCAATATCGGCAGCAGACAGTTAACTGAGCACCCACCAGTGCTTGATCTGGAAGGGCTGGAGCTGGATGATCCACTCAACCGCAGTTATCTGGTCTGGTGCCGTAGTAGAGGCATTCAGATACCCGGTGATTCGGGGTATGTTTCGGAGAAAGGAGACGAAGTGGCAACAGTAGAGGCAGTCAAAGAGTTAACCAGCACCGTGACGCGTATGACGGACCGGATGCTGGATGCGGCGGATGAGAAAATCAAGCTGGCGGATGCGCTGGCCAAGACCAAGAAGGAAGACAACGGTGACAGCGTAGTGGCAAAGACGCTGGACATCGTGAAGGTGGCTACGGAATCAGCTTCCAGCATTGTGAAGCAGGGTGTCGAGCAGGCGCTCAAAGTCCAGAACGCCGATCCTGCTGAGACTATGCGAAACGTAGTGAATATGGCTAAGGAGCTGATGCCGAAGCAGGATGAGGCCAGCAAGAATGTCATCCAGTTGATCATGGAGCGCGACAAGCAGTATGTGGATAAGGTGTTCCAGATCCAGCAGGAACGCATCAGCGCCATGGAGCGGTTGCTGGAGCAGCAACTCATAGCAAAAACCACAGCTGCAAATCCGGCGGCAGCTCCGGCTCCAGCTCCGGCTACGCCAGCAACTTCGCTGTCCCAAGTGATTGAGGAGATGGCGGAGATGCGAGACAAGATGCGCCGGGCATTGGGGCTCGATGAGGAAGCGGAAAAGCCGAGTAAAAGCTGGACCGACTATCTGCCCCAGATCATCGCCGGACTCACCACGCTGGGCACTGCCATTAGCGCTGGGCTATACAATCTGGCAGTGAGTAAGACTGGGCAGGGCGCACCCGTGAATCCGCTTCAGGCAGCACAGCCGGAAGCACAGGAGATGATGGGAAACCCCATGTCCGCACCAGCACCTGAAAATGCTACTCCTAGTGGAGAAGGGAATACAATGACACGATTCACACAATTCCTATCAATGGTGCAGAGACCGCTGCTCAGATCTTTTACCGAGGGCGAATCCGGAGCGGACTTCGCCGCGCGGCTGATCGAGCTGACCGATGACGGTATGTTTGGTCCCAATGCGCAGGGCCGCCAGGTGTACGACGCCGTGCTGGAATTCGGAGAGGCGCTGGTGGCATCGATGATCAAGACCTACCCGCCCATCTGGAACGTGGTCAGCCAGACACCGCAAAAGTGGGAACGGTTCCTGCACGAGTTCTTCACCGCAGATCAGATCTGGGCGGCGGAAGATGCAGCAGAATCAACACCAGCTCCAGCGCCATCGCCAGTAGCGAGTATGAAGCGGAAAACCAAGTCTACTATGTAGACCTGAGACTAGATCCGGAGTATGATATTGCCATGCTGTATGGCGCTCAGTGGACTGTGCAGTACCGCTGCTCTTACCGGGAGTACTGGTATGACGACCGGGAGTTTGACAACCCCCATGTCGCGATGCAATACGCGGCTTCACTAGCACAGTCCACTAGACGCAGAGTGCGAGTAGTGGACCCGAATGGGAATGTGGTAGCGATGTGGTAGTGAATGTGAGTGCCGATACTGGCTACCGATACAAGCGTCGGTACTCATCCTCGCCGAATTCCGCCACCAATTGCCGCTTGTATTTCCGGCATAGCATCCGCGCCAGCACTGCATCCCGCCGCGAGAACGGATCTCGCTTTGCTAGCGCATGCCCCAACGCGGCATCGTAGCGGTTGAATCCGGAGTAATCAAGCTGCGATGCATAATCGCAGACGGAAGCCAAGTATTGGACGAACTTCTGAGCAATGAATACCTGCTCCTCAGTGATGCTCTCGGATTCGACGTCAATCCTGGCTCGAGTAGCCGTACTCACTTCTGATTCCGTCTCCCCAGGCACCACTACTTCCTGAGCATAGGGAGAGGAGTAATCGCCGTCCAGGGCGGTTTCGATGACCTGCTGCTTCTCGACCAACACCTTGGCCATGTGCGCCGTAAGTGAATCCTGCAGCACCAGATGCTGCACCAGCACGGATTCCGGCTGGCCGATACGGTGCAGTCGATCTTCAGCCTGCGCTATGTTGGATGGCACCCAATCCAGCTCGAGAAACACAACGTGAGATGCGGCGGTGAGTGTGATACCGAGGCCTGCAGCCTGGATGCTGCCGATGAATACCAACACGGACTTGTCATTCTGGAACCGGTCCACGGATTGCTGCCGATTCTCAGCGCTCATTTCACCGTAGAACAGCACGGTGGAACCGGGACCCAGTTTCTTTTCACAGATCTCCTGTAGGCCGTGAATGACATCGTGGTGGTGACAAAAGAACACGATTTTGTTTCCACTCTCCAGGATCTCCTCAATCAGAGCAGACGCCGCTTTGAGTGTGGCGATACCTACCATGTGGCGCACTTTCGCCATATCGCTGAACGCCACGGTATACGCCGCCCGCAGCTCCCGTACCGCCTCTCGGTACTCCTCTTCACTGCCGCTGGCCCGCATCACCAGCATCTTGCTACGCGCCTCGGCGATGCGGTCACTGGCATTCTGATAGGCTTTGCGCTCTTCATCCAGCACTCGCTCAAAGCCCTCACTGGGGACTTCGATAACCTGCCGGATCTTCGGCGGCAATTCCGTAAGCACCTGGGACTTCAGCCTGCGCACCATAAATAGGCGTCTGGCCTCGGCTTGGAGCTCCTCTAGATTCTGTGGTCCGGTGAACTCCCATCCGTAATAGCCCTGCTGATAGCCTGCATAGCGGGCGTAGAAGCGAGTGCGGCTGCGGAAGTGCTCTGGTTTCTGCTGGTAGCTCAGATGTCGAGTGCAGAAGTCAACGATGTTCCAGAACTCCTGCGGTCGATTTAGAATCGGAGTTCCGGTAAGCGCCAATCGCTTCCGAGCCTCGATGGGACGTTGATGTACAATCCAGGATCCTGATTCCGGATCCCAAGTGCGTTTTCCCAGGATCAGTTTGGTGCGCTTGGCGTCAGGATTCTTGACGTAGTGGGCCTCATCCAGCACCAACAAGTCCCAGAGCACGGAGTGGATGTGCTCAATGTGACGGTCAATGATATCGTAATTGATAATCACAACATGGGTTTCCGGCCACTCCGTACTCGATGCCACACCGATGGACAGCTTCCGTACCAGCCATTTGTCCATTTCCCGCGCCCAGTTGATTTTCAGTGACGCCGGGCAAATCACCAACACGCGCCGGATGCTGATATCGTAGTTGATAAGTCCAATGGCCTGAATGGTTTTGCCCAGTCCCATTTCATCCGCAATCAGCGCTGCTGGTCTCCGAGCCGCATAGGCGATACCGGCCTTCTGATAGGGTAGGTAAGCTAGTCCATCCGGAACCGGGATATAGATATCCGCATCGGTCGCAGCGCTGGACTCCATCTCCTGCTTCTGGCGGCGGATGTGAGCGTTAAGTTCTTCACTTGCAGCCGCATCCGCATAGTTCCGCAACTTCAGTGCCACCTCGGGATTAGGCGTCCACCACCGCCGCATGTTGGGGTCCCAAGACATGCCAGCCTCTTTGGGGATCGATCTGGTGTCATAACCTCCCAGCCAGACGTATCGGCCATCACGGTAAGTGAGATACGTTATGGATGCCATAATTGCCACCGAATTCGAAACTATAGGACTAACTCCCGCAGGTCGGAAATGAAGTCCTGAACAGACTTCTCACCACGCAGCAGGCGCATTACAAGGTGCACCACAGCGCTGACTTCATTGTCGGAAGGTAGTTTCCGCGCTACAGCTCCGAGCTCAGTAATGACCCGTGTGCGTGAGAAATGCCCTCCGACACGGGGGTGTGAATCGGAATGGGAATTCACCTTCGCTTTCGGCTCCGGAGTCAGGGTTTCAGTAGTGATTGCTCCCACTGTGGACTCCAGCTTCCGCTCTCTCAGCAGGGCCTCCGCTCTCTCTATCGCCTGCTGCTCTCGCAACTGAGACAGGAGATAACCTTCATATGCGGTAATCTGATTCCCCACCAGTTTCTGTACCTGTTCCGGCAACCGTAACAGGCCTAAATGCTGCGATATCCAGGCTGGGGAGCGCCCAAACATCTCTGCGATGCGCTTCATAGGTACGCCTCGGTCCTGAAGGCGCTTGGCAATCTGCGCGACTTCAATGGGTGTGTAATCCATCCGGGCGCTGTTCTCCGCAATCTGGGCATGCTCGGCATCCACATTCGCGGGGAGCAGCATTACCACGGCGGATCTCAGCGGCGAGTAGTCCGGAACCAGCTTCTTTTTCGCTATCAACTGCAGCGCCGCCGCGCGGCGATGACCATAGACGACGCGGTAGCCGGTCTTCTCCTGGCGCACTCCGATGGGCTGCAGCTGATAGCCCACCGAGATGAGGTCCTCGACCATCTGCTGCACCTTGAGGTCTGCTGTACGGAGATTGTCCTCGAGTATCAGTTTCGAGGGTGCTACTTTCAGTACACGATTCGGCTGCGGCATCATAACTCACCTCCAGAACCACAGCATATGTTTTCCGGCCTCATATCTCGTTCGCCTCCTGCATGAGGATCAGCTCCTCGCAACCATATACGGCGTGAGCACCGCAGTTGGAGCAGATATACGCTTTGGCGTCCGGCTCGATGCCGTGATGTAGTGTCCAGCAGCGAGTGCAATAACCGGAATCGGATCCGGCTTCCACATGCCGAATGAGAGTGCGCATTGACGGGCGCTTCCTGATCTTCACAGCGCACCTCCCGACTGGATTAGCCAGTAGCCCGTAGCAACAAGGCCACCAGCAAGCGCTATCAGTGCGAGTAGCGCGATGGCTAGCCCACAGCCACTGTGGGAGCGCTCAGTGAATCTCACTTCTCCCTTCTCATACGGAGACTCGTAGTGACTCTCATATCTGCTAATCATTCCTTCTCCCTCCTCTCTCTGACTACCGTGATTGATTTCACTACTGCTACCACCAGTAACAACAGAATCAGAATCGTTACTGGCACTGAATCTGCCTCCCGCGCCAATGCGATGCTCAGCGCCGACACTGCGACGCCACTGAGAAAACCCGGAATCGCATTGCGTATTGCCGATTCCCCGTCCTCGCTCACCACCCACAGCAGTGCTGCTGCGGGCGCTAGCGCTAGGTATGACATAGCACCTGGCGCTAGCAGAAGCGCTCCAGCCGTCCACGCCAAAATGGTTGCCCACATGTACCCTCCTTAGTAGTACGGGAGCCCGCGCGGGCCCCAGTACCGACTCCGTTCCACAGCATCACGAATTTCACCGCACAGCCGCACTGCGGCTTCGTTGCGCAGATCATGATGCTCGTCCGCATAGCGCAGCAGCACCTTCACAATGTTGCTGATGAAGCGCTGCTGCACCGTGCGATGATTGTGGATAAGGGTATCATACATGGTGTCGGAGATAGATTCATCTCCAGATCCGAAGTACAGCAGACCGAGAATGCGGTCCATCGCGGACCGCAGCTCCTGAATCGACTCCTCTCTCGTCATGGTTCCTCCTACCTCCTCATGCCACTCAGTTTACCGTCGACATTGATGCTGAGATCCCGATAGTATCCACTCATCAGACGCACCCACCCGTACTCAGTTCGTACCTCATACCGCGCCGCGATGCGGCTGAGCTTCAGCCGGTAGCGATTGCCCTGAGGAGTCACTCGCTGATAGTGACCCCAGGAATCGCGTTTCCAGCCGTGGGATTCGGCCCACGCAACCACCTCGTCTCTGGTCATGATTTCACCTCCGGCGGCTCAACGAAGCCCACATGGCGGAATACCGCTACCTTGCGCACACTGCCGTCCGGTTGGGGTTCCTCTACGGACTCCCGCAAGGTAAATGAGTAGAGGGGTTGAATGCCGAGCGCTCGCAGTTCATGCTCCAAAGCAGACATGAGATAGGGAGCGCCGCCGATCATCGCGGAGTCACATCCGTAGCCGTCGGCGATTTCAGCCAGCACCGACGCACGCAGCATGATTTCCCGCTGCGTGGGGATAGACGAGAAGGTGAGTAGATTCTGTATCTGCCGCTTGTTGATGTCTCCGGGTTCTACTACCCCCTGGGCTTTCTGCTCGGGAGTAGCAGTGTGTTGCGTGAGATTGAGAATGCTACTGATAGCCATATTCGTTCCTCCTATTGAATTTCACTACTCGATTGGCGGCAGCACTGGTGAATCGGATTCCGCCTGTGCTTCCGCTTCCACTGCCTCTTCGTAAATAGGACGGCCCATATCATCCCACCCTGCCAGCTTGGGCATGGCGATCCAAACATGGACCAGGGTATCGTTTTCCCATGGTGCTCTGCCGAAGTAAAACCGGAACCCCCGTGCCAGGGGTTCCAGCAACGACGTAGGAACGTAGGCGTAGTGCCACTCCTGACGGAGTAGCCGGAAATCCGGCCCGAGCAGCGGCGGGGGATCCTGACCTTCAGGTGGAACATCGAAGGCCAGTGCATGCTTCCGGTTCCACACTCCCGATACACCGAGATCGGGACGGTATGTGACGCCCCGGTGGCTCCGGTACATCGAACACCGACCATCGACTTCCGCCGCTACGCCACGGTAGCGGATGGTGACATCAGTGCTGCTGCTGAGACTTTCAATGGCGTTGGTCAGACGCCAAAAGATGTGACCTTTGATTCTGTAGTTCATTGTTCCTCCTCTGATTCTGATTCTGATTCTGCTATTCTCTCCAGCATCGATTCCACAGTGGGCCAATCGATGCCGGATATGGTTGTGGGGTCAACGCTCAGATCCGGAGCGGATTCGTAGCCGATGTCCGCTAGGGGACCCCGTTTTCGCCATCCACCGCGATATACGGGTCTGCCTTCCGAATCGTAATAGTCGATGGGCAGACCGTGATCTGAGAACCGAATGGTGCCACTCGGTCCGTGAATGTAGGTGCTGGAGCCGGATTCATATACCGAATACAGCTCCGGGTACTGCAATGCGTAAGTGACAGCCCGCTCCATGAGCGGCTCCACTTTCCCGTGGTACAACCGATACTGTCTATCGACAGCCTCGTCCCGTCTCTGCTCCTTTGCGGCTTCTCGCTCCGCCTGTTCTATCTCATGCTGGTCCTCAGCAAAAATGCTGAGGATGTAGTCCTCCAGGTTCTCGACGCCATAGGAGGCTATTGGCAGCTCCCCAAACGGGTCATCGAGGTCATTGACCCGGATGAAGTCGACGATACTACCGTCGTACTTGGCATCCAGAATGGGCTGGAGTCCATTCTCTTCTACGAGTCTCTCAACGAACTCATACGTTGTCATCGGTTTCTCCTTTCATCAGAGCATCCAAGAAACCCGACGGCTGTGGCGGCTCTGGTCGCCGCCACTTGTCGCCGATAGGGAAAGCATACTCCCACAGCGGCGGCGGGTGGTAGATCTCGGTAAGGGGGTTCAGCACCCGCACGTCCACCGGAGAATCGTCCGGATGCGGGCACACCATCTCCACACCTGTAATCAGGAGGTCCGGATACCCCCAGATCTCCTGATTCAGCCTTCCCTTACTCGAGACGTGAATGCCCGCTACGGCGTGGTGGCGGCTGCCGTCCGGGTTGAGCTGCCAGTAGTGGGCCCAGTAAGCGCCACTCTGACCTCGGCGCTCAGTGAGACCCAGGCGCTTACATTCGTGGTCACCGTAGCGCCATCCAACCTCGACCCAAACTCGATATGCGTCGTCCTGGTAACGCATATCAATCACCTTCGCTGCCGCCAGAATGTGTAGCAGCAACCAGGATTCCGGGGCGCATCCCCGTAGAGGGCTGACGGTGACCATGCCCTCGTAGGGCTTGTTCAGTGTGACTTCTACTACCCCATGACGGGGGTATTCCTCACCGTCATAGAGGTTTCGGTGACGGAAAGAGATCTGCATTCTATGCCTCCCTGAACGAGACACAATTGAAATCCGCGAACTCGCATGGGCCATCATGGCCCCATTGCGATTCGGGATCGCCCAAATGAAAAACACGCGCATGACCGCACACGCAAAGTGCAGACATGCGGCGTGCTTCTTGCAATTCCAGGACGATGTTAAGATCATCGTCCGAATGCTCTTTCTGCTTTGTCATCAACGCCTCCACAAATCAAAAGCCCCACCGGGTCCCGATGGGGCTAGTGACTACGACATCAGCATGCCTTCTTCCGCCAGGTCCGCGCGACGACGGCGGGACCAGACCACATTCCTGGTCCAGTCCCTCAGCGGCACCATTTCCCCGCGCTCGGCGGCGCGGAGATAACGCTCCTCGGCACGCTCCGAGATGAAACCTACGAGCATGCCAGACTCGGTCTCGTAGCACACAATGGGTCCTTCCGGATCACAATGATCCGGTAACTCGTCGTAAAAGTGGATTTCATCGCCGAAATCCACACTCCTGTCGGCCACGTCTACGACCGCGAGACCACGGTCGAAAGCTGAGCCCATCCTGTCCGCATAGTTATATGCGGACACAGCCGTGGCGAAATCCGCCACGGGCGGATGAAGCTGTGGACTCTCTATTCGTTCCGGATCCTGGGGATCAGGATCCGCTATGGGACATACCAGAAAGCGCATATGGTTCCTCCTAAATGAAAATCCCCTGGGAAAATCCCAGGGGTGCTGATTCCTACGACCACTCTCCCAGCCCGGGACGGTCGTGGTCCTCGGGCCTCGCTGCACGGATGTGATCCGCGCAGTAGACGATTTTCCCGCTCGGGTCCTGAATCCCAAGCGGGTGCCGCATCCCGCACGGGCAGTCTACGAGGTCGACAATGAGACTGCCCTCCGGAGCAGAGATGATCTGCTCCAATTCATCATCCCCGTACCAGTAGGGGTCTGAGTAGCCCCTAGGTCGGGAAAATCGACGTGTAAAAAACTCCATCGGTTCCTCCTGCGGTTTCCCACTACTCCCCAGTGGGGAGTTTCGACCAGGGACCATCTGGTCTCGTCAGGCGGGGGAAAACAAAATCCCCTACCGGGGATCACTCCTCGGTAGGGGACTCCAGTGCTTGCCGCAGCAGCGCCGCGAAGGCGGACTCCGCCTCGCGGCTCTTGGCCTCGGCAATGACATCAGTGAGAGTGACGGAGCCATCGTCCGCCACCCTGATGTAGTACTCGGTGGGCGACCCGTAGGTGCGCCCGCTACGGGACACCCCAAGGGTTGTCCCTGCTGGGGCCCAGAGCAGGTACTCGGGCCCGCCACCGGCGCGGCCCGCCATTCCCTGGGCACAGCGGCCCCGGGCCAGAATCCGGACCTCAGCAGGGAGGTCCTCGAGCACCATGGACTGGTGCGCGTACCTACCCCCACAGCGGGGACACTCTCCCTCCCCGTAGGGAATCTCCCTCTCCTGAGGGCAGCCCGTGAATCGGAATGGGCCGCCGAGGACCCAGGATCCTCGAAAACCGCTCTGATCCCGGATTAGGATCAGAGCCCCGGTTCCAGGGGCGCTGGTGAAGGCAAAGCCCCCATCGCTCCCCTCCGGGATCAGCTCTACCCCATTGGGCACGGGCACGAGCACCCGCTCGCGCCCGCGACCGGGCTCTCCGACCGCGATGGTGCGGTCGGGTCCGACGTGGATTTTAGGCTCCACTTGCCCGTAGCGGAAAATCGTGTATACTTTCACTGCGGTTCCTCCTCTATGGTTTCCCACGACACCCCGAAGCTGGGGTGTTTCGCCCTGGCACCACCAGGGCTCGTCAGGCGGGTCGGGTGGGATGGTCAAGCGTCGACGCGCCTGATCATCTCGTGGGGACGCCAATTGGGCGTCCCGTTGTCCCGCAGCAAGGATTTGAACAGCACGACGGTATACGTCGTGCCGTCGGCGCGGACGGCGGTGCCAGCAGTGGCACCGTCAGGCGCTGTGGATCCATACGCACACCACAGCTCTGGCCTGGACAGGAGCCACTCGGCGGTGACTCCCTCCCACAGGCCATCGGGTCCAGCCGCCTGGGCCAGGGCGGCGTTGATGTTCGCCGCCCACGCCTCGGCCTGGGCGCGGCGCTTCTGTTCCGCCGCTTCCTCTCGGCGGCGGATGGCGGAGGTGGTAGCGGCTTCCCACTCGGAGGCGGTGCGCACTCCGAGCGGGAGGTTCCAGAAGGCATAGGAGCCAGCGCTCCCCTCCCATGAGAGGAGCACCTCGGCCCCGTTGTCCCCTGCCGCCTGGGCCATGGCGGTAAGGATATCCCGGGCCCACTCGGGCATCCGGCGGGAGAGCACATTGTGCTCCCCCTTCTGGGCACCGATGGACCCGGTGCCGTACACCACCAGCTCCCTCCTGGAGCCGCTGATGGGGTGGTGGCGCACGATCTCCACCACCCGGACGAGCCGGGGTTCCCGACCCTCAGGCGGGGCCGGGATGAACCGATGCTTTGTTCCGTGGTCATTTGGTGACCACCATCCACCCGCTATCATAATGCCCTCCTAAACGAAAAGCCCCAGGGGACACAGCCCTGGGGCTCGATTCCTACACGAGATTCTGAGCGACCCAGCGGTCGCCGACCTCCACCCGAAGGGTGGAGGGGGAGTAAAACATATTACTCCATCCACGGCGAGAATACGCCTGTGGATATAGTATGATCCTACCGGAGCGGGTGGTGAAATGCCACCGCTCCCCCATCAGGGTCGGAGCGGCATCCGACCCCGGGATCACCGCCACGGGGACGTGCGGGCGAGCGCCCGCTGCGAGCCGGACGGCCCGCTTCTGCTTCCTTGTCAACTCCATCGTTCCTCCTACGATTCGAGTATGCGACATCTCACTAGTAATGTCAATACCCACGGCGCACTTTTTAGAAACTAAATTTCCTTTGTTTTCAACGACTTGCGAGTCGTAAGGTGATTTTCTGGTGGTGGTAGGTGATGCCGCTATCCCCGTCGCGACAACTCGAACGCCCGGGCCCACTGCTGCCCTGCCTTCATGATCTTCTCCAGCAGCTCCGGTTTCGACAGTGGCTTTTGCACTCCAGGTCCCACGATGAGATAGGGACGATAGTCGGGATCATGGAAGGACCCGTCCCACTTCAAAACCACGTTGACCCTGGCTCCCTCACGGTACAGAGCGTCAATGACGGTGCGGATTTGATCCTCTTCTGTGTATGGATCCCAGTCGATTCGGGATATCCCCTTCCGCCTGTCCAACCAGCCTACTTTCATCTCAGCACCCTCCTCGCCGCTCTCCGTACTCGCTTCGGCCATCCCTGCGCGATCTCAGGGGCCCACGGCTGCCTCCAGCGCCCATCCCAGGAGCTTTCACGCTCCGGCCAATCCTGACCAACAGCATCGACTAGATCCTCGATCTCATGGTAGGGATCATGCGCACCGGCGACATGGTGAGGAGCCATAGGGGATGCCACATACCATACCCACCCCGGACCCCCGCTGTCCCACTCCCGCCAGTGCTCGGATCCGACTTGGGCCGCTGCTACCCAGCACCAGGGTTTCAATGCGTAGTTTCCCCCGGCGAATTTGCATGCGGCGTTGAGCGTCAAACACAGACTCACCGCCACATCTGGATCCGCAGGGTCGCCGGGAACCTCCACGCCCAAGTCGAATACGTAGTCCTTGATGTACCGCAGAATCTCCTCTGGGTAGCGCCGCACTGTGTCCACTGTCCAGCGCTCTTCCTGTTCCGCCTCCCGGCTCTGGAGCGACGTCAGGTATCTGTCAGCCCGCATAGCCACAGTGTAGAGTGGCATTGATATCGAGGTCAATACCCAATGTCAATGCCAGTTATAATCCGGTTATGCAATGCCCGATCTGTGGAACAGAGTTCGACCCCACTGTGCACCATGGCGGCTGGCAGAAGCGCTATTGCAGCCGCCGGTGCTTGTCAAAATCGGAAACCTACCGGATGCGCATCAATTACATCCGTCGCCATGCAGTGTTCCTGTTCCGCATGGCGTACCAGATGCTCACCGAGGCCAAGCAGCTCGTGGATTCCGTGCCCGGCCATGAAATGGGCCTGCGCTTCCCGGCCCACCAGGAGCTCTGGGACTGGTATCACAAGTTCAAATGGGAAGGCGATTCCGTATTGGTAACCAACGCCGGTATCACTACTCACGCTCCGGATTCACGCCGCCGAGCTTCTCGACGCGAGGGCCCCGTGGCGAATCCGGAGCCCGACGTGAATCCGAATCCTGAGTTGGACTCCGCACCGGAGCCCGACGCGAATCCGAATCCTGAACCTGATTTCTGCCCTGAGATCGACGCATGAATTCCGGGCGGTCCAGCAGCCCGGCATCGTAAAGTAGGTCCCCGTATTCCTCATCGATTCTGCGCTTCGGCAGCGGAATGTTCGGGTTGTTCCACTGCGTGCCCGCCATCCCGTCCAGCGCCGCTGCTACGCCATCATCGATGTTGTCGGCGAGCTGCTCCAGCAACTGCAACGATGTGAACATCAGTTCCACATCCTGATTCCGTTCTCGCAGTACAACCAGCGTCGTGTGGCGACGCCGGATCACAGCGGCCACGCGTGGATTTGTGATCAGTACTCGCATTGAATGCCACCTTTCAATCTCACTATGCACATTGAATGCCGCTATTGAATACCGCTATTCGCATTCAATTTCTGCTTTGTCTCTCTGACATCAAGCACCAGATAGTCGGTCACATCCTCACTGCGAGCGATGATCTCCGGACTCACACCGTTCTCGATCAGCTTCTGCTTGCTGATCGTGCGCCGCTCCTGGCGTCGCAGTGAGATGTTGTAAGCCTCGTATCTGGTTTTGAATACGGAATTCGCTAGGAGAATGTTGGTCAGCACCTCCTTAGCCGCATTCATTTTCTGTTCCAGTTCCCGGACCTGGCTCCGCAAGTCCAGATACTCAATCAGTCTCCGCTCTGCCTGCCTCCGGTCTGACTCCGGAATCGATGCATCATATCGAATGTCTGTAATGGTCTCCATTCTGATCTCCGTTCTCATTTCAGCTCTCCCCACCGCTCGGCTACTGAATACGATGCGCTGTGGGGTACTTTCAAATCCACGCAGCCGATCATGATATCTCTGAGATCGACCGCAAAACGTTCTGCGCAATCCTCACTCACCTCAAAAACCAATTCATCATGAATTTGTAGCAGCGGCATCACAACGTAATTCTGCCGCCGGTAGCGTTTCACCAATTCCATCGCCTCGGCCATAGCGAGTTTGATAATGCCCTGGGCGCTGGATTGAATAGGCATATTCCCAGCTTCCCTGACGGCTTTCCTAGCAATCCTGGGAATCTCGCTCATCGCCGCTGGCAGCATGCGAACCCGACCGAACATGTCCCACACCATGCCGCGAGTGCGAGCACGGGATTCCTGCTCTCGCATCCAGTTCCGGATGCCTGGATAGGCGTTGAAAAACCCGCTGATGATGCCCTCGCAGGTCTCGATGCTCAGCACCGGCCCACCCTGGTCTACGATGTTCCATTGCGCTCCCGGAGCTGTTTGTCCATAGAGAATGCCGAATCCCACCGTCTTGGCTGGCAAGCGCTTCTGCTGTTTGAATTGCTTCCAGTCCCGGCGCTCGTCTTCGGTCCAGACAACCGTTTCCCCATTATCCTCGCGCTTGGCCATCTTCGACAGCCGCATATAATATTGCTTCTCCGCTTCCGACATCTGAAATGCGGAGAACACAGTGAGGGTGTGAATATCGATGCCCTCGCGGAATGCGCGGAGCATATTCTCATCACCGCTAAGATGCCCTGCCAGCACCATCTCGATTTGACTCAGGTCACACGATATCAGCAGATTGCCGGGTGCGGCGCGGAAGCAATTGCGAATCTCAATGCCAGTCTTGGTGCGGGCGGGAATGTTTTGCAGATTCGGATTCTCGCTGCTGAGCCTCCCCGTCTCGGTGCTCGTATGCCGAAACGTGGTGCGCAACCGGCCTTCCGCGTTGAGCATCTGCGGCAGCTTGGCGACGTAAGTATTCACCAGCTTTCGCAGCTCCCGGATGCGCAGGATCATATCCACCGCCGGGTGCTGGCCCCGCATCGAGCGCAGCAGCTCGCTGTCCATGCTAATCTGACCACTGCGAGTCATTTGGAATCCCAGAGGCGCGGACAATCCCAGCTCCCGGATCAGCAAGCTTCGTACGTCATCACTGCTGGCGGCATTCACTTCCCGCCCAACCTCAATCGCCAGTCTCTCATTCAGATCCGAGATCTCGGCGTTCAATACCACTTCCAGTTGCGCAAACCTATCCCGGTCCGCCAGCAGTCCGTGCCGGTGAAACTCGTAGATCATCGGCAGGCATTGCAGATCCAATTTGTAGACGTTGGCGGGGTCAGGATGATCTACGATCCTCACCCCACCGTACAGTGTGGTTCTCATTGCTCACACTCAGTATCGGAATTCACAGCATAGAACCGATGATCACCACTGGCATTGCGGAACTGCCGCAGATACTCACTGCGCTTGTGCCGCCGTACTCGCCTAGCGGCATCAGCTCCATCGGCAATAGACAGCAGTACTGCCGCTAGGATCCGGCACAGAGTGGGGCTGGCGGCGATCAGTATCAGCAACGCTGTCAGAATCACACCCAATCCGCCAAACAGTGGCTTCAGCGAGTCCAGATACATCAGCATGGCTGAAGCCAGCGCAATAGCTGAAATCGATCCGAATACCAATCCTGCATTCATATTCCCTCCTTCACTATCACTATTCGCATTCACATTCACCTCTGACGCCGCAACCAGTTTGGATTGCGGGCTTTGCTGTCCGCCGCCGCCACCGACCAGTCCCGTATCAGATCCGGATGGTGCTTCTCGATGTACTCCCTGAGATTATGCGCCGTATCCGAGGATACAGTAGCATTGGCGTCGTGGACGATATGGTGCATCCTGGGGTAACTGATGCCCATGATGGAAGCCAGATCCTTTCTCGATACACCGCGCCGCAGCAGCTCATTCACCAGAGAGTGGATATTATGACTGCACTTCCGAGTGCGGCTGTAATACTGCTCCACCGCCAGCAACCAGTTGTGCATTTCGGATTCTTCCATTGGAGTCCGAATCGCTCCAAGCTCGATTTTGCAGTGTGGCAGCACATCCAGATTCATCCTCAACATCGCTCCCATGTACATGTCCAGTACGCGACGCGCGGAATCATCATCGCCGAGCACAATCAGATCCGCTCCATGCTCCGACTTTCGAATCTCCACTTTGGTATTGATATAGCTGGTAATCGTCATTCCCGATTCTCCTCATCAGTTCTCATATTCACTATTGGTTCCTATATTCACTCCCACTTCCTTGCTCAGCACGGACCACAGCCTCAGTGTGGCATCCGCGTCACGGCAGGCATAACGGATTACGGCATCCGGCGAGCAGCAGCGAATGTCAGGATGGGGAGCGCCTGTGAATTCCGCAGCCAGAGTGAATGTAGAATCCGAGCCGGATTCCGCTAACCGGATCAGCTTTCCCAGTTTCTTATGGATTTCCATTACCGGGCTGCAATCGAGCAGCAGCTTCTGCACTTCTTTCAGCGCTCGGTCCTGCTTCTCGTTCTCGCTGTGGACAACCCACTGAGGAGCATGCTGCTCGTAGGCGCTCCAGATCTCGGCTATGTGATCCGCAATGCGCTTTCGATAATGCGCCAGAGTCTCACTGCGGCCACGCATGAGGATCTCCATTTCCGTGCCGTATTCCCGATTCGGAATCACCATCGGGAATTCGAATTCCAGCCGCGTCTGCTCCCGCCGGGCCCACTCCGCTAGGGATTGCATGATATGAGGTCGAATCGCCTCATCGTAATCATGCATCTCCATGCCCAGCAGAATCCGTGACAGCGGCTTGAGTCCCAAAGGCAATGTGCGCAGCGAGTAGGCTGCGAGCATCGTATCGTGAATCTGAACGTGATCCGGAATCTCAATGCCGCTGCGGTTGAGATAGTCCACATCGTAGGGTGCATTGTGGAATACGAGCACAGACGCCCGACGCAGCACGGATTGCATCACATCCCGATTCCAGGTACAGAATGCCACTCCGGGAGCGGTGGCCCAACTCATCACCACTACCTGATCCGCCGCCGTTTCCGTATCGACTGCCATCACCGGAGCGGTTTCGATTTCCGATTCCGACTCCACCTTGCAGTAGCGAGCTTCGATATCATCTATCGGCGCTGTTCCAGTTCTCAGAATTTCTCCCGCTACGGAAAACGACAGCATGATGCTCAGCATGATCTTGGAGATGCGTCCTTCGGACCGCACAGCTGCCGCTGGGTGATAGCTCGGCACAATCCACATAGCATGTTCCGAGCTCCAATGCGGCACGGCGCATAGGTCATCCATACTGCCAGTGAGTCCCAGCCTATGCGCCGCAATCTTGCCCAGAGCGATGGCTACGGTAGCAGGACTAGATGCCAGTTCCTGATCTAGGTAGCAAGATGCGCAGTGGTCAATCAGCTCCTGGCTGGGGGTTCTGGCCCCACGATGCAGATCCGGCATGCACTTCACCACATTGGTAACCAGCACCTGCTCCCGCTTGCGATTCACATAGGGCAAGTAGAGCTGATTCAGCATCGTACCGCTGTCGCCGCAGAAGGGAATGCCCTTCTCGTTTTCCGTTTCGCCGGGAGCCTCGCCAATGATGACCAGATCCGCCTTGGGATTCCCCGAAGCGGGAACCACTGTGGAATTCCTCGGGCACAATGAGCTTTGATAATACTGGCACTGATGACTGCGAATTCTCGATTGTGACATTCAGTCCCCCTCGTTGATAACCGTTCTGACTTTCCTGGCAATACCCTTTCCGATTCCTGGAATTTGCATCCAGTCCTGCTCGTCTGCTTCCACCATGCGGCGGATGGTGCGGAATGCCCGCTCCACATCCCGGCTTCGCTCCCAGCCGATCATGGGCAACTGCACTGCTACCCGGCGCAGAGTGCTGGGAGCTACCAGCAGTGTGGACCTGGGGTCCGGAGTGTAAATCACTTTGTGGCTCCCATGCTCATCCCAATCCTTCTGCCACCACTGCTGCAGCGTCATGAGCAGCATCGCGGTTTCAATTTCACTGCTCGATCTGCGCACCAGCACTCCAATGCGCGTATCCAGCGACGTGAGATAGGACTCGTAATCCCGCCACATGAATTTCTGCTGCCCCACGCGAACATCGGTCCACTTCCCATAGCGGAACTGCTGCAGGATTCCGGAATGTGGATCCGACCGCACAATCCCCTCGACGATAAGGTATAGCCGTGCATACTCCACACTCATTCCCGGAAGCTGATGCCCGCACAGACGCCCGGTGCGCATGCTCTGCAGCAGATCCGTTACGGTTTTGTATTCAGCCCCGATAAGGCAGGGTCCGTGAGGGCCATTCCCGCTCCAGCAGGCGTCTCCATACTCCAGGCGGCGAAGTTCACACTCCGCGCCCAGCTTACGCAGTGGCTCCAGAAGACGAGAACTGCCCTCGCGGTCATCAATCCAGATCATAGCTGGAAATCAGTTTCCCTTCCGCTCCGACTTCATCCATCACCGTATTGCAGACTTCGAAAAGGAATTCCGCAATCCGCTGTTTGGTTTCGTAGTCCACATCCAGATTCACTTCCAATCTCCGAACACGGTCTCCGATGTAGACAGTGAGGTGCTTTCCCAGCCACTTGCAGTGTAGATTCAGGTTGTTCCAACGCGCAAACTCCCTTTCCTGTCTGTCTATATACTCACTGACCAGGTCCATCACTTTCTCGGCCAGTTCCCTACTGCAATCGCGGATTGCACCCACCTCGTAACCGCAATCGTCATAGAAAGCGGCTGTGCCATCTGGAAACAAATTCATATCCATCTCATTCCTCCATTGTGAGAGTGAACTCGGATCATCGATGTGAATATCACTACACCTCCGGCGCCGTCACGCCGTCATCCCAGTTCTCAGCATCAGTTTCCGGCAACGCTTCCATAGCGATTGCCGGAAACAGCGCCATGATGCCGCTGAACACGCTGCCGTTGAGCACCGTAGGCCGGTATCGGGAATCCACAACGTGCGTCTGGAATTCCACACCACCACCCTCGAGCTTCACGGTGACGTGTTTGACAACCAGGTCCACAATATAGCCGAAGTCCGCGAATCCGGCGCGTTCCCACTCTCCGGTCCAGGAGTCCACGCCGTCTTTATTCGTCTTGTAAACCTTCTTGACCTTGTGGATCCAGATGCTGTTTTTGCCGCTCGCAGCAGCTTTGTTGAGCAGCGCCCGGAATTCCGCATTCACCGGGCCGTAGTTGTGCGGCATGACTTTAGCCAAGCGCCCGAATCGCGCCAGGCGCAGCAGTTCCCAGAATTCGGTTGCGGTGTCGATTACGATACTGCGAAACTGCTTTGAGGTCATGGCCTCATAGAGCGCTCCGGCTACAGCATCCCAAGCCTTCTCGTAGGCATCGATCTTCAATCCCACAGGCGGCACAGTGTGCTGGAACAGCAGGATCTCTTTTCCCGCTCGCTGCCATTGCCTGACAGCGCTTTCTGTACCGGCGTCGGAACTGATTACTGCAATCGGACCCGGAGCCGACAGCGCCCAGAACGTCTTGCCACGTTTCTCGTGACCGTAGCTACACACCGTCAGCCAGGATTGCTCTGTAGTCTCGAGTTTCCGAAAGTAGCTGCTATTACTGCCAGTACTCATAGCTCACCTCGCAGCGCCATCATGATCCGCGACAGTAATCCAGCCTCATGCCATCTCCGCTCTCGCATCAGGTAGCGGAATACCACCTCGTCCAGCTTCATTCCGGAATGCAGGCCAGCGTCAATTTCCGTTGCATAGTATTTCCTGAGAAACAGGGAAATTGACTCTACTACCCGCTCTGCCTCCCGGACTCGGTTTCGGTCATTGGTGAGCTGTGTCAGCTCAGATTGCATCCAGCGCTTATTGCTCTCCAATTCCCGCATCTGCTTCTCGAGCTCCTGCATCTGAGCTTCGAGCTTCGACATCACGTCTTGAAGCTCGTTATTCTCCTGCACAGTCTGTCTGAGTTTCGATATCACATTCTGAACTTCACTATCCATGCTCACTCTCCTTTCGCTAAATCGATATACGGTTCCAATATGTTCTTCCACGTCTGTTTCAACTCCTCAGGGCTATACTCGATATCCCAAATCGCTAATTGATACTGGCGTCCGATATGGAGCACATGCATTCGGGCTCGAGTCCACTCACCCTCTCCCAGGCACCATAGATACCCCTGCAGTTGCAGATTCCAGTACAGGTTCTCCGTAGGCGGCTTCACTGCCGACGTTGTGGTCTTGATCTCGTGCAGCAGCTTGTTATCGACATCGATGGCGTCCACGGAGAAGTAGACCCGGTTGGAGAACAGGGTCCCAGGATGATATATCGCATTGGGGATCCTGGGACCATACCAGTCCTCCCACGCCAAGCCTACCGCCATGCGCAATTGCGACGCCGCATCCGGAGTATCTCCGTAGGGATCCATATGGCAGGCCTGGAGGGCGGCCCGGATGACGCCCGAGAGGTGAACGCCTCTAGGCCTTCCGGGATCCCGGTCCGGCAACCGGAACTCGTAGTCAATCCGTTCCGCCCGCATCGCCGTTCCTAGAAGGGAACCTCTTCCGGCAACGACACCATGCCGTCCTCAACGTTGAAGCCGCGTCCGGCCAAGAATTCCGGTGAGCCCGCCAGAGAGATCACCGCTTTGCGCTCGTCAGCCGGTAACTTGTTCAGCCGCTTGATGAGCATCATCTGCAGGCTTTGGATCTTCATCGGCTTGCCTGCATCCGAGAGCACGCTGAGAACCTCCGAGTAAGCCCGCTCCCGGAGCTCCTCACTCACTTCGGATTTCGCTGCTGACGCTGCTGCGGGCTTCCCCGCCGCTTTGCCTTTGCCCTCGCGCAGGATCTTAGTAACCGCAAGGTAAGTACGCTCCCGAGCCGGGCCCTCGGATCCCTTGCCGGTATTCAGGCTCTTCCAGGACTCCGGCACCGGCAAGCGCTTGATGTGCACCTGCATACCGTCAATCACGGAGATGTCGCCGGAATCCAGCTTCGAGACGTCGAAGCCCTCTTTGCGCAGCGACTCCATGAACAAATGGAACACCGTATCCTGATACGGAGTCTTGCCGCTCACGGACTCTACGGTTTTACCGTCATCGCTCGGTACGAAATCCGCGACCTTGCCAAACGACAAGTAATCGGTATGGACAGCACCGCTGTCATCACCGAGCACACGGTAGTCGAGCTTGAGGGCGCACACCAGCCGCTGCGGGTCTGTGATGACGCCGTTGTAATCGTAAGTGGTGAACCGAGCGGACGTGATTTCTACATCCACATCGGAGACAAGACCACCCTTCACAAAGGTGGTCGGGTTCAGACTGATAGGCATTGTTGACCTCCAAATCTAAAGTTGATATTGGTACTCACACCAGCGCTCACACTGGCGCGTGAATGCCATAAGCGGCATTCAAATTCTTTACAGCTTGGGGAGTGGATCCGGAAGCAGATGCACAGACTCGCTCTGCACCACACGCTTGCGGAACCACTGTGGAAAGATGCCCGGCCTGCGCTTGAATACGGACAGAGCGCAGCCGTCCACGACCAGGGTTTCACAGCGATCATTGCGGTGGCGCAGTCCCCTACCGCACATCTGCACCAGATTCTGGGCCATGACGTACTGCGGGTATACTGGCCTGCTCTCTTTTCTCGCTGCGACCACCGGGTCGCTCAGGTCCGGAAACGGGGCTTTGAGAACCACTTGGAACTCCGCTTCCGCATCCGGGAAATCGTGTCCGACTCCGACGCTAGGACTCAGCAGCAGTGCTGGTCCTGAAAACAGTTTGTAATTCCGAATCGCGGCTGCAGCGTCAGCGCCGTTGGCATGCCACACCAGGTGGTGCTGCACCCTGCCACGCAGAAACTCGACCATTTGCATGGTGCGGTTGTAGCTGCCCGTATGGATAATGCCCTTGCGGTCCTGCCGCTGCTTGATCCAATGCAGCGCATGCTGCATAGCGGTCTTCAGATCCGACTTCTCACTACGATGATTGAGCACCGGATCCGGTAGCAGGAACACGGGACCGTTCTCACTCGGGAATTCGCTCTCATAGTCATAGAGCGTGAATTCCCCAGGGGAGAGCCCCAGCAGATAACAGGTCTCCTTGTTGATAGTCGCCGAAACCAGCGTCGTCTTCCAGCTCCCGAACAGCCATCGGCGGGCGTAATCGGAAGCCCATACGGGAGATGCAAACAGCGCCGCATCGGAATTCCCACGGCGAACAATAGCGCCGGTAGGGGGAAGCTCGCTCAATCTCACAACCGCATCGTGCAGCGCCGCTGCTTTCCGAGCCGATTTCGGATCCGATGCTGAGGATTCGAGCAGCTTGCGAACTTGAGGCTCGATTTTGAGCGCCCATTCCGCCCATCGCTTCGGGCTGTCGGATTCCGGCGATGGTTCATAGCGCTGGAGCTGAGATAGTTCTGATTGCGACAATCGCACGGAGCAGTGGCTGGTGATCATGTCCATCACCATATGGGCCTCGTCCATCACCAGCAGATCCACAGGGAACGCGATTCCGGATTTCCGCAACGCAAACCACATGGCGTAATTGGTCACCACCGCTGGCGCTCGCATCGCGGCTTCGAGTTGCTGCTGGTAGGGGCATTCCCGGCAATGATGTCCCAAGCGTCGCGATAGTCCGCAGTCGAGTCCGGGATGATCGTGGCACTCGAAATTACTAGCGCCTCTCAGATCCACCACCAGCTTGGGAAACTCTCTCAGGATCTGATTCTGTAGCGTCTTTGTGGCCGTCAGAATCACCATGCGCTCTGCCGCCAGCCTTCCCGCAGCAACGTAGGCCAGTGTTTTGCCCACTCCGGTAGGGGCCGCATGCACCGTGGTTTTCGCTTCCAGCATCGACAGCGCAATGCGCTCCGCCATTTGCGCCTGCTGCGGGCGCATGGCGGTGAATTTCGAAGGGAGAGCTAGCTCTGAGAAGAACTTGGGATCCTCGAACATCACTCCGCTACGAATTCCCGATACCGCTTGGACACAGATCTCCATTCCTCCTGAAACCTCCTCTTCCACTGGCTACTGTCACTTACTTTGTTAATGGCGTGGTCTATGTAGGCAATATGCGACGCCAGCGTGGTCTTGTCTCCGTCTAATAGCATTTGCTCACAACTCGAGCAGGCGAGCTCTACCGCAGTGCGGATAGCCTGCTCGTTTTCGTAGTCCCGCATCACTCGGATGATCGCTTCGCAAGCGGAAATGGTAGTCACCACTCCCGGCGCAATGCGGTTTACAACACGCAGCGCCAGCACAATGGCGAAGCGAATGAAATCATCCGACGTCGGAAACGGGTATTGTTTCGACTGCACGAGCTGCTCAATGGCTCTTGCTACCGCCGGGGGAACACGGGAAATGACTTTCGCGCTATGGCCTTTGGTGTCGGCGGCGGGTATATTCCACGCCTCCTCATCCATTTGTAGGTTCTCGACGCCGTTGATGGCATTGGCTATGACGTCGAGAACCTGGGCCGACTCCTGACTGCGCTTTCTCATTGCGTGACTCCCGGGATGATTACGGATCTCACCGCAGCCCGCTCGAGCTCCACCTGCTCATCCACTACGCCCTTGTGATTGGCCTTGAGTTCTCCCTGCATAGCAGTGAGGAAATCCAAATATGCTGAGGCCAGTTGCACCACTGCGGCGTGAATGTCAGCATCCGGGGGGAGATTGGTTATCGATTTGACTCTCTCAATCAGGTCCGCTACTGCAGTAAGTCTGGCTTCCAGATACTGCTTTCGTGCTTCGAGGATGGCTTTCGCTTGATGATATGTCATTGGTCTCCGCTCTCAGTTCCGATTCTCAGTTTAGAAACTAAAGCCTAGCCGCACTCGGTATCAGTGTCAATACTCTCAACATGTAGTGGCTCTCACTGAAAATCCACAACATGTTGTGTATACTGATGTCCATGAAAGGTCGCAAGCCCAGCTCGGAATTGTTCAGTGTAGTCTGGGCTGGGGTGCTCAACCGCTATACCAGAGCAGAACTTGCTAAGCGCTGTGGGATGAGCAGAATGAAGCTGTACCTACTGCTGGTGGGGAGACTGCCAATTCGGTGGGAAGACACAGCGGCGCTCAGCCGTGCGGTGGGATTGCCTGCGGATGAGATTCTGCAGCGGTTGCTGCGAATGCGGGATGAGTATCAGAAGTCAAAATCGAGTGTGAGTATCAGAAGTCAAAATCGAGTGTGAGTATCAGGTACTGCTATTGACGACGATCTCAATAGGCTTGAGTTTGCGGTAGCAGACCGTGCCTCGCGGGAAGTGGGGTGGATCCGCATGGGGCGGCCCGGTCCAAGCATCCGTAACGATCTTCAGCCCCACGCTGCTGATGTCGGTTTCATCATCGAAGCGGAGTATCAGATTGCGCTTAGGAGGCTCCATCTTGCCACGGGCCAGGCACTTCAGCACTAGCCTGGAGTCCTGGCCCGCGTAGCGCTTAGCTGCAGCGAGGCTGGAGAATGCAAACAGCCCTCCCACCGGAGCTTGAGACCATTTCCCAATGCGGTACTCAACCGCGAGTGGGGAATCAGGAGAGCACATCCGGTTCCTTAAACCCAAAGTGATTACCACTTTGTAGACAACGTCAGTGCTAGTGTCAGTAGCCATACCAGTATCAGTATCAGTATTCGCCTTCCAGCGCCAGAAGCCGCGCTGACTACCCAGTATCATTGCTCAGCGCCGGAACTCGCTATTACCTTCCCCAGCCGATTCCCATTCCGATTGCCACTTGTCGGTCCGAGAGACTGGTCTTAATAAGCCGCACCGGAATCACTAGGAACCATCCCTTGCCCAGAGGGGCTACTACAGCACCGCCTCCGGAGTAGGAGCCGCCTACGTTATCGCCGCTCGAAGCCACACCGGCATCGGCAGTGGCGTAGACCGTGAACGGGCCGAAGTGTTCCAATACCGGAGTGGCAATACCCGTGCGGAATGAGACCTGGCTGAGGAACTTCGACGGAGACAGTGACGTCACCTCCGCTGTGCTAAAGCTGTAAACCCGATCTGCTACTTGTTTTGTGTAGCTGCCCCAGCCATTGACTTGCGGAGCCGCGTATTGATTCCAATTCACGCCGCCTGCGACGAAATCAGCGCCGAAAGCGAGCGTGGAAGCGAGAACGGAAAGCAGTAGTGGTTTCATGGCGATATTATAACTCCCTACTCCTCATCAGCATACTCATCTTCACCACCCATTCCTATCCAGTCTTGCTCTAGTACTTCCTCGTTCCAGCTCGTTCCAGTTATCCCACTCCTCTTTGGTCATGACATCCCATTCTCGAATCCTGACCTGGTGGGCATACATAGCAATCACTGCCGGGTAGCGGATTGCCTTTTTGTGTCTGGGATCCACCATTACCCACTCTTCCGCTATGTAATTCACCAGATCGAAACCATGTTTGAGCAGTACATCACGGATCAGTTTGTTGCTGGCGCGTTGGATAGCGCCGGTGTAAATCATCTTATCCCTGATCGCCCAGTCCAGAATATGACGGTTACGGGATCTGGTGAGCACCTCCTCTACGACTTCCAGATGCCCCGGCGGCAGCTTATCCGGTGCTGCAGTCACATCCATATCGAATACCTTGTGGTACTCGATGTCACAAATGGCTACGAACCTACCATAGCGCCGGGCATCATCAATCGACAGAGCGAAGTGGAACCCGAAGTGTAGCTGGCCAGCTTCATTAGGCCGTTTCCGGTACTCAGTGAAGCTTTCGAACGGCTTAGGACTACCATGATAGGCTGTCAATCTCATTGCTGCATTCACCTCCGATAATCATTCCCCATCCAGGGCCGCAGCGCCTCATTCAATTCCGCTACTGACTCCACGCCTCGAATTGCGGCCATGAGTTTGCTGACCACACTGGGATTCTCATAGATTCCGAAGAAGTGTTTCGGTACTATGGCCTGTTCATCACAGCCGGAATCGATGTCCAGCGCCACCCATTCCACAAAGAACTTGGAGTTCAGGTTACCCCAAGCACGAGCCAGATTGCGGATTACACCGCTGACCACTCGGTCGTTGAGTGCTGTGGCGCTCAGCGTCAATTCCAGCTCCGTCTCGCGGTACAGATACCTTGCCGCCGGGATAGCGGACTCGAAGAGCATGATGAACTGCGGTCCGTCTTTGTACTTGTACTGCTTGCCGGGCAGCAGCTCCACGTAGTGATCGCGCACTCGCTTCCGCCAAGCGAGGTTGTTCTTCAGTAGGTACAGCGCGGCGATGGAATGCGACCACATGGATTTGGTGGGCATCGCCGCTCCTGCCTCTGGCATCTCATACAGGTTGTACAATTTGCCATCCGCAAAGTATCCCCAGGAAGGGACGTCATCGTCCGCTTCCCAGTATTCCGGGTTGACTCTCATAAGTGAAATCCTATCCCAAACTTGGTTTTCTGTACAGAATCTCGGTGTCACTAGGGATGGACAGTATGGACAGTAGGGACAGCAGCGGGAACATCTTTTCTCTTTTCACTTATCCCTATTCATCTTCAAAACAGAAAAGGAAAAGGGATCTGTCCATACTGTCCTACTGTCCATACTGCTATCAGTTCCGATTCTCAATCCTCTCTATCGCTCTCAGCCACGAAGTTCGGATCTATTTTCAGATTCCGGGACCTCGATATGATATCCGCCATGGCTTGGATATGCGCCCGGCTCATGGTTTTCCGGTCCAGCGTGGCTACGAAAGTGGTAGCGCCTCGGTCATCCCGTAGCTGAATGGATAGCGTATCCTCAGTCACTACCAGCTCGCAGCGCTTACCCCACTCCAGCAGCAGACTCATGCTCGGTCTGTATCCGATGCGGCTGGGATCATGCCCTACAGCCCGCACTACCTCCCAGGCTGCGTACTTGGCTGAGTAGGGGACGGCGCAAGTGGAGATGGATTCAGCTTCCACATACGCAGCGAGATTGCGCTTGTACATATCACCTCCAGTATCGGTTTTCAGTTTGGACATCTGAGCTCCGGTGTCAACCCCGATTCGGACTTTCGGGCGCTGTTTTTGGACCCCAATAACATACCCGTGCTTCCACGTCAGCTCCAGATTTGGACCTGACTTGGACTTCTGAGTGCGAGTATTGGACCTCACTTTGGACTTCTGGGCGTCAGTTTTGGACCTCACTTTGGACCTCTGAGTAGGAGTATTGGATTTCACTTTTGCACCTTCTTCCAGTTCACTCTGACTTTGGGTTTCTCTTTGGCAGCATAGACCTGCATGGCGGCTTTGTCTCGCGCCGGATTGGTCACCTGAGAGTAGATGACGGTGGAGGTTATGGAACGATGCCCGAGCCAGTCTCGGATCATGAGCAGGTCCATACCCTGATTGACGAGGTGCACGGCGATGGAATGCCTCAGCACGTGGGGATGCTGGAGTTCACGGGGCCACCCGGCTTTGGAGCCGTAATGTCGCATCATGGCGAACATCAGCTTGCGGCTGACCGAGGACTGACGCTTGGTTACGAACAGCGGCCCCGGATCCCGGCCTCGTACCTTGAGCCAGGCGCTGAGCGCTTTGACCTCAGCGGGAGAGAGCAGATACTCCCCGGACTGGGAACCCTTGGCGCGGTGCACGAACAGGCGCTGCTCATCCGGCTTGTAATCTTCGAGCATAATCGCTCCGACCTCGGACGCGCGTAATCCACGCCAGTAGGCGACAGTGAGGATGGCGTAATCCCTCACGTTGTCCTTGGCGGCGTTGAGCAGGGCTTCGATTTGGGCTTCGGTTGCGTACTTCACATAGACCTCCGGAATGTGAGTTTAGTTTCTAAATTAGACATAGCAGTAATACTGTCACTCAGAGTTTTGTTGATGTCAATAGAGTTATTCGACTCGACTAGTGAAAATCACTATTCACGAGACATTACAGTGGAAATTTTGGTGGGAATTCTGCTCTGAAATGTCACATTGGGAATCACAACTGAACGTCACATCGGAGGGTGCGGAGGTGAGCTTCGGAGGAACGAATGGGAGTGAGCGGACCCTCTCACCTCCGCACGACGGAGTCAGACGAGGAGGTTGCGTCTGATGTTGAAACTATAGCATAGCGGAAGTGAATGTCAATAGTGAAGGTGAATGTCACTGCTGGAAGTGAATGTCAAAACAAAAATCGGGGTGGCCACTCATCGTGACCACCCCAATGCGGAATTGAAAGATGAACTGAGACTACTTGTTGCTTGCGAGTGCGTTGGCGATAGCGGCAGCAATGGCGGCGCTAATAGCTTTCAGGGACGCGTCGTCAATCGAGACCGCCCGTGCGGTGAGGGTATCCCCAGCGCCTTGCTGTACGGGATTCCACTGGTTGTCAATAGCGATGTCGCCATGGCGTACAGCCTGCTTTGACACCAGATTAGCGGTCTCCACGGCGTTCTGGAGCGCTTGGGCTGCGATTTGATTCAGCCGAGTCTGCTCGATCATCGCCTGACGCGCGGCCTGGATGTCGAGGTCCTGGTAGACGTCATAAGTCCGCTTGATATTGGCGAACGTCACACGCTGGTTCTCATTGTGAGCCTCGCTAGCGGTAGCGCTCGCGTTCTTGAACGACTCGTCCGTACCCGTTTCGAACTCGCGTTCGCCCTGGTTCGGAGTTGCTACTTCCGGCATAATCTCATTCTCCCTTCGAAGGTCAATACCGCCTATCACGGCGTGATATGATCATCTGACAACTTGCGAGGAAAGTCAATAGCATTGTGGAATGAGAGGGAGTCCGGGGGTCGAACCCGGCGTCCTTAATGCGGGGCGGCCAACCCCCGCCAAGGCTCGGTCTACCATCCAGCCTGACTCCCCATAATCAGCGCTCGCCATGGAGTGTGAATGTCTCCAGCGAGTCCGGATCCACGCCCACAGCCGCTGCGGCTGCGTGAAATCCGCTGAGGAACCCGGACCAGGGGCAGGAATCCCAGTGGTACGCTTTGGTGTCCCCACCTCGGTAGGGCATACAAGAGCATAGCAGGCATTTGGACCACCACTCCAGACTCCGATTGAGTTTCTGCCTCAGAATCTCATGCTGCTCCATTAGCCGCTCCGCTGTGAGTTCCGTTGATCCCATCCGCTATCAAAATGCGGCGTCCAATCCAGCGCATCACCGGCACGGCCATTGAATTTCCAATCACACGGTACCTTTGCCCATCCGGAGCGGGTTTACCACGGAATGGCACGAGCGTATAGTCGTCCGGCAATCCCTGGAGCCGTTCGCATTCACGCGGGGTCAGGATGCGAGGACCTATACTGTCAAGCACGATCATTCCCCTAGCCAGATCGTCTCCTGCATGCCCGGGCCTGCGTCCTCCCTTGCTGGTGCTGAGTAGCGTACCTGCAACCGGAGCTGCTATCACTCCATGGCTCGTTTCCGCATCGCCTCCACTATCGGTTCCATTTCCGGCGGCGTTTTCCTGTTTCGCAGTGCTGCTCTCCGCAGCAGCATTCGGCACATCCTGGGAGTCAAATAGTACTGCTGCGGCACGCCGCCAGTCTCCAAGATGTCCGACAACGAAGAGGCGACGGTGCCGCTGGGGCACTCCGAAGAACTGAGCGTCCAGCACTCGCCAGGCGCAATCATACCCGAGTTCAGCCAGCGCTTTGAGGATGGCTCCAAAGTCCCGTCCCGCATTTGACGACAGAACACCAGGGACGTTTTCCCAGACCACCCAACGAGGCCACAATCTAGCAGCAAGGCGGCAAAACTCGATGGCCAGGTTGCCACGCGCGTCATCCAGTCCACCTCGCTTTCCGGAGATGGAGAACGACTGGCAGGGCGTTCCTCCGGCCAGAATGTCAACTGCACCCACAGTTTCGGTAATCTGTGTGAAGTCCCCATAGTTTTTGACTTTCGGATAGTGATATTCAAGCAGCGCCGAGCAGAATGGGTCGATCTCAGCAAACCATGCTGGGTGGAATCCCAATGGCTCCCATGCGACTGTAGTAGCTTCAATGCCGGAACAGACGGAGCCGTAAGTCACGTTGAACCTCCTAGTGACTATCAGTTACCAGTATCGAATACCGAAACTCACTGGAGCTTTGAATCCGGCTCTGGTCCCGGCTCTGACTCCGATTCCGGCTCCGGCTCGACCTCCAGCTCCTCTTCCAGCTCCTCGTCTGCATCTGCTTCCTCTTCCGCTTTCGGACCCGGCTCCACTTCCAGATCCGGTTCTTCCTCCAGTTCCTCTAGCTCGTCCTCTTCCTCGGGCTCCTCATCCTCTTCGAGCTCCTCATCCTCAAGTTCGTCCTCGAGTTCATCTTCGTCCTCGAGTTCATCTTCGTCCTCGAGTTCATCTTCGTCCTCGAGTTCATCTTCGTCTTCGAGTTCATCTTCATCCTCGTCCTCAAGCTCCTCATCCTCTTCGATTTCATCCTCGTCCTCGAGTTCGTCTTCATCCTCGAGTTCGTCTTCGTACTCATCGTCCCAGCACTGGTATGTGCACAGCATTGGATCTGTATTCCGCACTGCAATAGCCTCCACGGTTTCTACACAATGATTGCCATTCTCATCGCTCGCAGCAGCGATGATCAGATTCGTTGTCACCATCCTACGGATGGTGATTTTCGGATTCGGTTCATACATCTCGGCTATGAACGTGTCCAGCGAGTACCGATTCACGTCGTCAGTTTCGCTTGTGACGTCGATGGACTCCAGCTTGCCCGCGAGGGGGAGCTGGAGGGGGAAGATCATATTGCACCAGCGATTGACATGGACGCCGTGGTCCACAGCCTGGCTGAGGGTGGCATTGCCCATGTCGGTGATGCGGATCGGATTGACTCCGTCCATTGCCGGGAAGATGTGAGTGCTGGTTTCCATACCGGAATTCTACACCCAAAACGGGAATCAGTCATCACCGGAAACGAGCCAGGAAGGCAGATATCCGGTGCAGAATGGCGCGTAGAATGCCTGCTCTTTCGCCGCTTTTGGCCCCAGCGCGATTTTCTGAGGCTGGTAAGGGGTTCGGGTACCCCCCGGGCTCGTCGGCTCGTCCTGAGCCAATTCTGGGCTCATTTTCAGCCCCAGATCCGGATTCGGCAGCGGATTGGGCTGGTAATGTCGCATTGTCGCTGGATTCGGTAGCGGGTTGGGCTTGTAGTAGTGCATTGTGATCCTCACGCGGTTGCGACGGCGAGCACTGCGAGGCCGACGATACCGGCGAGTATGACGGTGTCGGTGTCGATGTTGGCCCCGATGTCGGAGTAGTAGACATCGGAGCCGCCTTCGAGAGGGGGCGCGTCGTCCTCCAGCACATCGGCGAGCTTGACATTGGGGTCGATGCCGGTCCACGTTGACACGTTCTGGATGTAGGCTTCGGTGGGGTTTTCTTTGGGCGGGGCGTACTTGGAGATAAACTGCGCCAGTGTCATGCCCTTCGAGGCGTCGAGTCGGATCTGGCGCAGCAGGCCCTCGTAGGATTCCTCATAGCTGGGCCACGCTGCCCACTGCCTGCCTCCAACGGTAACCGGCACGGCTCCGGGCTGTCCCGCCCAGCTCAGATGCCCCACGTTCCACATCCCGTAGCGCGTCACGATCTGCATATTCACGCTGCGGGGATCAAATGCGCCTTCCTGGCGGATGATGGCGTCAGCGAGTTCACGGATGGATGCCATGGGTACACGATAACGGCAGTGGGGCTGAATGTCAATAGCGGCAGTGGGGCTGAATGTCAATAGCGGCAGTGAGGCTGATTGCGAAATGTCACATGGAAATCACGCAGCGGAATTCACTGCGAAATGTCGAATTGAATTTCAAAACCCAACGTGACATTACAAAGGAAAATTTTGGATTGTTACAATCGTGTTAATTTTCACCCTGAAAATCACGGGAGGGAGGCCAAGGAGCGAGGAAAGGGGGGATATATAGGGGGGTATGGAGTGAGGATTATGGAGGGTGGGAGCCGTTAGGCGATTCGCGCGCGCACGCGACTCCGCTTGTATAAATTGATACAAGCGTTATCTGGAGCAAAGAAGGGGCAAGAGGAAAAAGGAGGGAGGGGGACTATAGGGGGAGGGAGGAATATGGAGTTGGGGGATGATTGGGTGGTCAGCAAGGAGGGGGGAAAACTTGATTTACTCGAGGCCGTTATGGACAGAACTTTTATTTTCCACACGCGTTTTCACTTCCTCTCAAATTTCGCTATTTCTTCATGGCACAAAACTTCTCAAGACATTACGCCGGAAATTCAGCGTTGAAATTCACGCTCGCAATTACGACGTAATGTCACGTTGTAACCACACTGCGATAACGCTTACCGATATTGTTTTGTCACGTTGAATGTAAATGCTGATATCCGCTGTGGAGATTGATAGCGGACAGCGAACAATGGCGAGGGAAAGTCAATGCTGGAGCCAGCACTGAATTCTGGAGCCAGCACTGGAGCTGGAATGGGGATCCGGTTATTATGCCACAAAGATACCGACTGATGGAATGGATCTGATTCCAGCGTCAGTACTAGTACTGCTATCTGGTACTAGTTTTTATTCTCAGCGCCATCCTTGAACAGCTCGTCCCGCTTCTGCTGCACGGTTTTCACCAAGGACGGAGCGAAGGCGTTGATAATAGCGCTGGCCGCCAGCAGCGTAGGAACGTAGCGTGGAGGGATAATGCCGGATAAGTTCTGGGGAGTAGTGAGCACGGCGGCTCCCAAACCAACTCCCACAATTTGTATGGCTTTCAGAGCATTGTTAAAGTACTTCATAAAGGCTCCTGAGTTTCATTCTTGACTACTGTAGCGAGGTTTCGCAGTGGCTTCCACAATCCGGTCCAGCCTCTCGCGGTAGTACCGGACTTCTTCCCGCAGCAGATTCAGATTGGTGGCCATCCTCTCCTGGTTTTCCGCCATGGATTGTATCTTGGCCTCCATCCGGGCTTGATTGTCCTTGATGTGGTCCACATCCGCTTTCATTACCATCACTGCCGCGTATAAAGTGACTGCAAACACTAGGGCTTGTATGATCACAGACAGATTCACATCGAGCTTGAAGAAAGGCGTCTTGAAGAAGGGTACTCTAGCTGTGAGATCGGGAACGCTCTTGGAATTGAAGCTAACCATCGACGTTTCCTTTACTGAATTCATAGAACCACCCAGCCAGCCCTCCTAAAACATAGCTGCTGCCGACCTGGATAGTGGCCCCATCATTGGGAACGACAACTGACAGTCTGACTCGCTGTCTGGATCGTAGCACAATGAGAGCTCGAGATGAGAACGGCATAGTGGGAGATCCGACTTGGTAAAGAATCTGATTCATCCCTTTCGGATACTGCAGCCCGACACGCAAGCGCCAGTAGATGTCCTTGCTGCCCGGGTAGTAACCAGCGCCGGTATAGTTCCAGTAGTAGCCATTGATCACTCCATAGTAGCCCTCGGGCACCACGAATTCCACAATAGGGACCTCGCCGTCGCTGGGGTATGGAGTCACAATAGCGCCCTGGCGCAGGAAACTCTTCCTGGTCTTGTATCTCACTGCCCAGTGCCAATCCTGCGGTGCTGCGCCGAGCCCAGTGAGGCCACCGGCGGGGGAAAGGACATCCAACCGCATTGCGTCAACGAACTTCTGTACCTGGTGCAGCTTCTCAGTAACGGCGGCGTCATAGACGTTCGCTTTAGGCATGAATACCAGCGCCTTACCGCCTCCGGAGGGGCTGAGAATGGATATCGGAATAGGCGGTGGTGGATCAGCACTGATAGTGCCGTTGTACATCTTCGGCCCAGACTGCACTGTGGAGCTCGAATACAGCGCTGCACTGGTATTCCATACAATGATCTCCATGAATGCCTGAGTGACTCTAGCATTCACAGTCTGGCCGCTGGAGGCAATCTCATCGTAGACCTGGGTTACTCTCGCATTAGGAGTCTGACCACTGGAGGCAATCTCATCGTACGCCTGCGTGACTCGCGCATTCGGAGTCTGACCGCTCGATGCGATTTCGTCGTAAGCTTGAGTTACCCGGCCTGCCATAGTTGATTACCAGTGCTCAATATCAGCATTCGCATTCACTGTCACACTGTGAGTTTGTAACCGAACTTCGCTGCAGTTGCTTGCGCCGGAGTCCACGCCGCTGCTGTTTCCGGATTGGTCATCCAGATCTTCTTGTAGACGTAGTATGTGGATGTCAGCGTGTCATCCGCTCCGGAATCATACGCCGTGGTGGTCGGCTTCACTACCGCTCGCATCGCTCGTGGCCCCGCGTCATCCCTACGGGCGTCATAACAGACTTGGAGAGCGTGAACTGTAGTGCCAATGCTGGGAGCAGTAAACGTAAACGTGTCCTGCTGTCCCGCAGTGCTGCTGTAAGTGTAGCTGGTGTCACCATTCGCTGGGGTTTCGTTCACCGCAGACCAGTTCGCTGCGGATCCAGTCACTGCAAACTGCACAGCATCATTGCCAGTGGGAAATTGAGAATAAATCCGGATTTCCGGCAGCATGGGGTCAGTTGGGAGTCCAGTAGCAATGATCCAGTTGTCATAGTAGTTGGCATATCCTCCTTCTCCTATAACCCTGACTCTGTCAATTCTGGTGTTGGATGTGTTCTGCGTGTTCCCTGTAAAATCGAGTACGTTAGTGCCATCGATATTCACTTTCACTCTCCCGTTCGTGGGGTCTACAGTACACATCACGGAAACATGGCACCAGAAACCGTAAGGAGGAATCACACTACTAGCGGTGGCTAAAAGAGTTCCGGCATTAGTTCCACGATATGCATAGAGGTTGAATTTACCACTTACGCTCGAGAACTGAGTGGCTATCGTGACTTGTATAGTAGATGCTGCATCATCCCAGAATTGAATCACTGCTTGATTAGTTGTGGAATTCGATTGCGAGGCCTGGAAGTTCATCGCTGTGAAGATCGTGGTGTAAGGAGCTCCGTTTAGTATTGGGCCTAGCCAAGTGCCACTTCCACTCACACTCGCCGATTTTCCATAACCATATACACCAGTCGCTATGTTAAGGTTGCTGCCAGCTTTCTCAGCAGTGGTATATCTGTCTCCTATAGTATTGTGCTCAAACCCATCCACATGCAAAAACGTAATCGACATACTTCACCTCATCCTGTTAGCTTATACCCGAATTTGGCATTCATTGCTTCCGCTGGAGTCCATGGCAGCCCTGTATCCGGGTTAGTTTGCCAAGTATACCCCAGAATCCAGTAGCGGCTGCTTATTCCCTGACTCGACACGGGAGTATAGGAACTGGAAGCGGGTTTCACTACAGGAACGAATGCCCGACTGCCAGCATCATCTCTACGCAAATTCGTATTCACTCTCACTCCCAGCACCGTAGATACAATACTGGGAGCCGTGTGGACAAACGTGTCTTGCTGTCCCGCAGTGCTGCTGTAAGTGTAGCTGGTATCATCATTCGGCGGGACTTCATTCACTGAAGCCCAATTCGAAATCGCTCCCGTGACTGAGAATTGTGTAACGTCATCTGAGCTCGGAAACTGAGTATAGATCCGAATCTCCGGCAGCGGTGAGTCCGCATTAGGATCTCCAGTAGCAATAACCCAGTTGTCATACACATTGGATTGACCGCTGACTCTGCCGTGAACGCGTACTCTATCAATTCTGGAGCTCGCTGTGTTGCGAGTATTGCCAGTGAAATCAATCACTGTGCTGGAATTGATGTTGACTTTCACTCTGCCAATGACCTGGTCAACGAACACCATAACCGAAACATGCGCCCAAGTACCGGACAGTGGCAGATTCGCTGTGGATGTCGCTAGCAGCGTGCCTGCACTGGTGCCCCTTCTGGCTCTGAGAATCTGCCCGGATGACCCGTCGTACTGAATCGTGATTGTCACCTGACGTGCACCATTGAGCTCATCGTAGAAGGTCACCAGCGCCGCCTCCGTCGTGTTGTTGGTTCCGGTGCGGTGATGGAATGCTGTGTACAAAGTGGTATAGGGACTGGAGAGCAGAAAGGGGGCTACGTAGCTGTTCTCATCACCTGTAATCACCAACGCTCGTCCATAGCTCAAGGCAGGATTCGTATTCGTAGTGGAAGTAGTGCCTGCTATTTCGGCAGAAGAATACCTATACCCCAGCGCATCGTGCTCAAACCCATCTGAGTGCAGGATCGTATACGCCATATCCACCTCAGATCTTCAGAATCGGAGCGAATACCGTTGTGTAGTCCGGCGGTGAATACCGAGGCCACTGCACGTTGATCCACTTTGTGCCATCCGGAGTCACAGGAAATCCGGTGTAGGAGTCGATGTAGCACAGCAGCCTGCTAGTGGAAGCCAACCCCGTATCGTGCCACAGCACCATGGCGCTGCATGGCCCCACTGCTGCAGACACAGCTCCGAAAGTAATATCGTTAGCTCGCAGCTCACCTCCGGTGAACGTCACTCCTGACAGTGGAGTTGTAGCTACCGCTGCGATTGCCGCTGGGGGAATATCACTGTAGTATTGATCATTATTAGGATCCGGAGTATAGACTCCCTGTTTCAGCAGTGACAGCTGAATGGTGTTGCTGACGATGTTGGGGAATGGGTAACTCTCAAGCGCTTTCTTGTAGATGAAGTTCGCCATAATGAAACCTCACTACGCAGTAGGATAGTACCACCCGAAGGCTGCACACCAGATCCTGCCGCCGCTTAGACTGCTGCTAGTGCTGTGGTTCACAATGTATAGCACTCGCTGAGAATCCTTCAGCAAGATTCCTCCACGGTAGATCTGATAGGGAGTCTCCAGTGTTCCCAATTGCACAGTCACATTGCCTAAATCACGAGCCCATCGTAATCCTACTCGAATGCGCCAGGTGAGATTCCCACTGCCATTCGTGAATCCGGTTCCAGTATAGCCGTGCGTAATCGATGTGATTACGCCATCGAATCCCTGAGGCACAGTGAAACTCAGCACCGTAGTGTCAATGCCATTGGCTGCTGGCAACGGTATGGTATTGATAAGCTGGAACGGCTGCGCATTGGACGGCATCACCATGTGTGGCGGCTGGTAGTAGGAATTCCGCTTCGGAAAACACGCTGTGATGATGCCGCCTTTGGACTGCGCCTCTTGGTACAGGCTACCGATAGCCCATGCCGAGCGGTCATACTGATTCGGTTGTGGTACGTAATGTTCCTGAATCATAGCTCGGGCTTCCCTTCCAGCATCCTATCCGATGCTGACTTTAGTTTCGAATCCGATATCAATTTCCCCTGCCGGAGCTGAGTCACGCTTCCACCTCCTCGTAGGGCTCAGCGCACAGCAGAACGATTCTCCACTGGATGTTGCTTCCAGTTAGGTTGCACACCTCGATGTCATAATCACCGGGTGTTGGAAGCGCTCTGGGCTCCGGCAGCAGAATGATTCTGGGCTCATCCGACAGGCTCTGCCTAGCGTAAATCGTTACTAGGTCCACAAATTCGCTGAATATCTGAAGTCCGCTGTAGCTCTCGGAAATCTGGACTGAGATTTGATTGTTGGCGGTGGTTAGAGCTCCACCACTGGTATAGATCATCGCCATCAGACCGTACAGCCAGCTCCCGGGCCGGAAGTGTATCTGATACTCCCAGTTCGAGTATGCGGACAGAATCAGATTCTGATCATCCGGCAATTGCACCATGTAAGGCCGAAATGCCGCTGCTCTCCGCAGCAGATCCAATTGGCCTAGGCAGAACGTAGTGTAATCCAGCGGTGATTGCAGGTAGTTGCTATGGTAGGCGAAACCATCAGGAATCATGCTCAATCTCCCTTCTCAATGCTGATATTCGCACTCAGCATGGGATCCTCATGCTCAATCTCCATTCTCAATGCCGATACCCACTCTCAGCATGGGATCCTCTTAGCGCCATGCAGCACCCAGTTCACCGTGCGTGGGAACGCGCCGAAGCCAGCATTGCCATCAGCCAGGCTTTTCACTGACACATGGAATACGGACCCCGTGGGGTAGTACACAGGCATAATCGGCCACAGATAGGACCATACCGTGCCGCTGCCAGTGATGATTCCAATGCGATCAGCAGGAACATAGTTGCTCGCCATGGCCCTGCCGGTCACATCGTACAGGATGTACTCGAAATTGGTTCCCGCAACCGGAGGCGCTCCCAAGCTCAGCAACTCGAAGTCCACATCCGAAATCTGATACATGAACTCGAAGCTGGCATTACGCAGCGTGGATGTGATGTTGCAAGCGTAAGGTATATTCATACTCGCTGTGATCGTGTACGGAGAATAGTAGTAATTGCGCCCGTACTCATAGCGAGATTGTAGCTCCTGCGCCACGGATCCCTGATACCGCTTCACGCCGATGAACAGCAGCTTAGCAGCGCCGTAGGTGCCTCCGGTGCCGTCCGTGAATGTGATGTATCTCCGGTTTACGTTGTAGATGCTGAAGCGGATTTGAGATCCGATGGGGAATACCAGTTCCGGAATGATCGGGGCATGGTAATCACTGAGTGACGGCAGAGTGCCGATGTCAAAGTTGTTCGGAGTGCGAATAGACACTCCGCCGCCGGAACTGGCTGCCGCCGCCACATCCGCAATGCCACCTACCGCCCGCAGCCGAAATTCGCTGGGGTCATCGAGTGTGATGGACAGATCGTTGTAGGTAGTGCCGTCAACAAGCCCGCTGGCGTCGAAAACATAGATGTATGGCAGATCGAAGTAGGTTTCCATGACGCCTCCCTAGCGTAGTTTGCCACGGAGAACGCCCCATAGCACAACTATGATGTCATTGGCTAGTCCGGAGGTGTCCTGAATCGAGATCGAAATCTTACTCGACTTCGGAAATACCACCTCCGGGAAGATGGGAAATGGAACCCTGGATCCGCTGGGATTCACAAATGCCGTATAGTCAATCAGCGTGTTGCTTAACGTGTAACCATTGGCGTCGGTGAATTGAATCCGGAAACTGCCGGTGTAACTCGGAAACGACACTGCCCGCCAGAGGAAATCGCCCTCGTCCGTGAACTCGCTGGCGCGGTCGCGCAGGAATTCATTCCCAGAGAGTGAAAATCCGATCTGGTGGATGCGAGGAACATAGACATAGCGGTCTCCGGGAGCCACTTCGCCCCCAAGCCCTCTTAGCACCGGCGTCGCATATGGATTATTCATTGCACTGCTCCTTCCCGTAAGTGTTGTGGGGCATGGGATGCCCCATGCCCCAGGTTAGCAGCGATTACTGCACGCCGCGAGCGTAGAAGCCGTCAAGCACCAGTTGCAACGTCAATCCGGTGCCGCCGCTGCCGCTGGCGGTCAGTGTGTAAGTCCCGCCGGTCAGTTGCGCGTAGAACGTCATCTGGTTCTCAATGACGATGGGGATAGCGAGTTTGTGCATCGACTCGCGAATCGGCTCGCCATTGCTCAGATAGGTGATCGTGGTAGACGTAGCTGTGGTGGCAGTCGTCGCATATATGCCGCCACCGGCGCTGAAGTACCACAGCGGCGCTTCCTGATACACCTTCTGGCCCAGGTAGAACTGGAGCACGAAGTTGTCCAGGACCGAGTACAAGTCCGCTGGAGCCACGTTTTCCTTCCACCGCAGGCGGAACCCGAAAATCGAGAACGCCTCAGGGGCAGGCAAGCGCCGGGACTGACTCATATTGGTTTGCGCTTTGGTCTTGCCACTCGACGGGCCGACATTGGTGAAGAACGCCGTGCTGAGTTCGTTCACCGTGCTGCCAGCAGCAATAGTGACCGTATCGTAAATGGGCGTGTGCTGCACGTCCATGCGGTTGCTGACGTAGACCTCGCTTTTGAAGGCCTCCAGAATCATCTGATCGTATGCAGCCATTTGTTTCTCCTCTCTGCTATGCAGAAGTGATTTCAGTTAATGACGCCCGGGATCCCCTGACGCCATGCATTGTGAATACTGGGGTGAGCGCTCGGTCTCACCCCGTGAATGCGAGTGGTGAATGCGAGTAGCGGATTCGGAATCACACTGCAAGTAGCAATTCCGGCAGTGGATTCAGAACCGCCTTCACAACCGATTCCCATACCGATCCTGATCTCAGACTCACAGCGCGGTCCCGAAAGCCCGAGTCAGCCCGTTGGCCGTCACGCGAGCATTCGGCGCTGCCGGAGCGGGAGCGGGAGCCGGAATGGACAAAGGGTTCTGCGGAACCGGGAACTGAGCAGGCATCATGTAGCCCATGCCGCTAATGCCGAAGCCGTAATTGCGCAGGCTGGGAACGAACGCGGCAATAGCAGTGCTGGCCACCTGCATCAGAGCTCCGAAGGTCAAACCTTCACGGAAGCGGGCCTTGCCTTCACTGCCGCCTCCCACTACTGCGCCGCCACCCCAACTCACTACTGCGGCGGAAATGGCGTCGCGCACCAGCGGACCCATAGAGCCCGCAAATCCGAGCGCCCCAGCGGGGATGATCTGGCCCACGAAGCGAGTAGCGGCAACACCTGTGAGACCACCGGCTACCAGCGTCCAGTTGCTGACGCTGAACACCGGGTTGCGGCGGCGATGATGCCTGCGCCGAGTGGTGTAGCGCACCAGCAACGGATTGTGCCTGCGACGGTGGACCCTGCGGCGGGGATTGTGACGTTTGAATGCCAGCACCGAAACATGCTTACGGCGCCGTCGAGCATTGTGCTTACGCTTTCTCTTTGGATTCATAGTTGTTCTCCTTTTCGGGTTTACCGCGCCGAGCGTCAGTACTAGCGCGGGGTTAATCCGGCGGTGCGTGGTGCGCCGCCGTGCGTTTTTGGTGCGGCGTACTCTCCGGGGATTGGCTAGCCGCCGCACCAGTTTGATCGTAGTCGCCATACGGTTCTCCCTTCTCAACTTCAAGTCCGGAGCATCAATTCACGATGCCCTCGGGCTTGATCTCGTAGTCGCCACCGATGAATTCCAGATTCTGGTTCAGCCGATCATAAGCGAGCACCGGCAGCGTACCGCCTTCTTCACCCATGTCGTGCACGTAATCGATGACGTCAAAATCGTCAAAATGCTTCCGCGTGCGGTATGTGACCTGCAACACGGAACCCACAAATACCTTGTCCTTCTGGATAGCGGATTCTGAGAATCCCATGGATTCCAGATCCAGACTCTGCTCTCCGCCCACAACGTAGAGCTGCTTGCGGTCTGGAGAGCAGCACAGCATCACGTCAGCGTCGAAGTTGACTTTGTAAATGGATTCGTTTGCAGCGCTCTGCACTACAAGCTGAACGAGTTGCCCCAGCACTGTCAGCGCATCGCGCTCGATGTGATCCTCTTCGACTTCCAGGATTTCATCACTCGGTTTCCCGTGGAATTCCTTGTACACTTCCTCAGCAGACTCGATATCATCCACGATTTCCGGTGGCGCTTCCGACTTCGTGGTCAGTTCCTCACCATCGAATTCCGTAACGGGCTCAGAACTCGGATTCGCTACGGCTCTCCCAAGCCCCAACCCGAGTGCGTAATACAATTGCTCGGCAGCGAGATTCGGTCTCAGATATCGATCTCCGTGCCGCCTTCCGGCGTTGTCTATCGCTTCCCACAACCCGGTATTGAGATTCTGATGCACGGATCCGATCTTGCGTCCTCGGTATAGCACCGTAAACGAAGTCAGTTCCGAGTAGCGGGAGAACGGGGATGCAACCAGCTCCAGATCCCTTACCGGATTCCTGCGGCTTCTCCGGGCGTCCCGAGTGGAATAAGCAGTCAATTCATAGCTTCCGTTCGGCATGCGATAGATTTGCGCGGCAATAAAGATGCTCGGATCCGTTGTGGGCAGAATCATATTGCGAGTCTGCCCATAGGGAACCGCCTGGTCCACATAGCCTTTCAGTCTCAGACCGACGCTGAGCAGCGCTTTCTCAATCGCGTCGTTGATTTGCCAGATGCCGTCATAGTACGTAGGCAACTTGGCTAGCGCCTGCTGCACACTCCGCGCCAGTTTCCGGTCTGAACTCGGATTCGGCTTCAGTCTCCCTACTACTTTCGTCGCCAGCTTTGAGTAGTCCTTCATGACGTCACTTCTCCACTGTGAGATTCACCAGATTTTTGGCAACCGTATTCGCTTTCGACCCATGCGCTGCGAATGCGATTGCGGTTTTGCTGCGGCGCAGGAATTCATCCTTTAGGCAGAGCTTGCACTCCGTGCACCATACACGTTCTTCCCGGTTGTTCTTATCTCGAAGTTCATGCGGGCATGGTAGCAGCTTGAATCCGTTGCCTGCATCGTAAGCCCCTTTGCGGTACTCGCCCATGTCATTCTGAAGGTAGTCTGGAACCACCACCGCGCACCCATACCCGAGCTCATATGCTTGCGGAAGCTGATCCACGCTGTCGCAACTGGCTAGCACGCTGATCTTCCCACTCCACTGTGATCGCGGAATGTCACGCCAGCCGTGTGTATAATTCCACACGTTCTTCTCTGTACCGTCGGATTTGGTTCCCGGACCCTGTAGCGGACCTTCGGCATATATGCTCGCAGCATCGCTGACTATCGACACCGCTTTGGAAGTCACGCAATCTCCCACTACATGGAGCCGCACGGCGTTGTTGATACGCAGTGCTTTCCATACCGGATATGCGACTCGCAGCACTTGCGCCTCGTCTTCCGCTACCTCTTCCGGAGATGCATCCGCTGCGCCGCTGCGATGCTGAACTCCAGCCTGCCTATTCAGTTTCGAAGTGTGCACTATGGCTTGAGGACCGGATTCGGCGTAACATCCAGCACCATATAACGGGCACCGGAACCCACTTTTGTTATTCGTTCCAGATGGGCACGAGGCCTGTGCCGCATTGGTGCACAGCGTCGGTCCGGTTTTCATATTCCCGCTGTTGATGCTGGCGTTGGCTAATCGATTCGGACCCCAGATCACAATGGCTTTGCCACTGCTGGTTTTGACTCCAATGCTCTCCAGCAGATCCTTCACCCGCTTCAGGCGTCCACTCAGATCGGATTCCTTGGCAGCGGCTTTAAATCGCTCCTCACTCACCTTCGCCCATGGGGGATTCTTCGATTTGGATAGCTGCTTCGCTAACTCCGCTGCAGCCTCGAAATCCACCGAGATGACATTGCTGACGCTATGCGTGCGCCCGTCCGGGCCCCAAATATGATCGTCTCCACCCACCGTATAGATCGCCATCACACTCTCCGCTTTACATAGTCGATGTCCCTCTGAATGCGGTGATGCACTTCCGCTACGGACATCGATTCCGGAATTACGTTCTGAAGTACGATTTCGCCGTGTGATTTCAGCTTGTAAGCTCTGAGATGCGGAATCTTGGAGCGCAACCACATAGCGAAATCCGATAGCGCTTCAGAAGTGCTTCTGTAGCCGCTGAAGCTCAGCGCTTTCCAGACTGGCTTTGCACCGGGAGCTCCAACTAGCGCCATGCCTTCCATGTCCGTGTACGGATTATGCCGAGCAGCTCTGCGTCCTGCAGCCGCCATAGCCTGGAACGCTGCTTTGCCGTACTTGCGCCGACCAATCCAAGCCGCCAGCGCTTTGGGATCATATGCTCCTTTCTGCTCCAGCTGCCTGGTCAGTTTGCGAAACCCGACATAGGGATTCAGCACTCGGTACCCGGACTGCACCAAGCGCCAGAACTCACTACTGGCAGCAGGGATCAGCCTTCGAGTCGAAGATTGCAAGCGTTGCCAGTAGTCGATTTCATCTCTCGGAACCAGTTTCAGAGTTCGTTCTCGAGCATCGGAGAAGTAATAGTCTCGATAGGTGGGATTGCCGCGTCGGTTCACATTGACGACGTCCCAGGCGTCTTGAGACAACGCCAGCAATTCCGGACCGTCGTACTTCTCGGTATCCAAACGCCGAGCTCCCTTGCGCAGAGACTTCTGACACCACAAGTCCACTAGTTCTCCCGTGTTGTCGAACTCGAAGAAGTAATAGAGATTATCATCGAGTTTCGAGCCAGGCCAGCGGGAATTGAATTCCGCTACATCATCAGGACCCATTATCACTACCGGCATAGACGCCTCACTTCTCACGCGCTTTTCTGGCCAGCGCAGCAGTTTTGCTGGCTAGTGCAGCAGCTTTGCTGGTTACCGCAGTAGCGTAAGTCGGATATCTCCTCTTGTAATCCGCTAGTTCCTCGTAGTACCTAGCTTTAGCCTCATACTTGGCCGCCAGGCGCTCTGCTCTGGAGCCACGCCGTGTAACCATCATCAACAGCAGCACTCCCAATCCCAAGCTCAGATACGGATGCTGCTGTACGAAGTCGGTAATACTGCTCACCGTAGGCTGAACGCTCTGCCACACTGAATCCAACGAGATTTCCCCGATGCCGTTGATATAGCCCATCGAGGCTGTTTTTCCCGCTGGCATTCCCACTGTGCGCAGTGCGTCAATCAGCGGATTCTGCGGCACTACGAACCCCGCTGGCAGCATCATGCCCACACCCTTTCCCACACCCACTACGGCGCGAGGTCGGAAAGGGTTATTCGGCACGACAAACCAACCCGGGAGCATTTCTCCCAATCCGGGTGCGGGATGAATATTCACAAATGGCATAGCTATACCCTCTTAGCTGCAACTACTGCGGCAATCACTGCGGCAGCGCCTACAGCAATCCACAGCATTTTCGAACTCAGAATTTCCTTCACCGTGTCGGACGCACCCACTAGGAAGCTCGGAACGGTAGCGACTCCCGGTAGTGCGGTGTAGTATCGCTGCACGGATTCGTCATAGCGCTCTTTAGCGCCAATGACCGCCTGATCCGGAGTCCACTCTCCTGGCTGCGTCATTTGCTCTTCGGTCTCTGGAGCTGGAGGCGCAGGCACTACCGGACCCTGGCATCCGATGCCAAACCACTCGCAATACCAGGGCTCGCCCGTCACGCATTCCCATTGCGCAGGGACATTGGCTCCTGTGACGGACGGCGTAATGGGAATGGCCCTAGAGTACTGAGGGCACATTCCAGGATCGGAAACGACCGCCACGGTCTGATATCCCAATCCGCTACTGGATTTGACCATCATTCCGTCACCCACTGAGCATCGATCACGTTTGTGGAATCGGAAGCCGGAATCACTTTAGCTTTCACTACGCCAGTGCGCACTCGCTTTGATTTCGATTTCGACTTCGGTTCTGAATTCCGAATCTCAACTCCGCTATTGCTATTCACCATGCCTCTCACTACCCTTCTCACCGCCGGGCTGTCCAACTGCTTCACTGCCCGCTGCACGTTCGGCTCGAACGCTAGGTACAGAGCATGCAGAACCGGGTTCTGCTGCGCAATCCGGGCGATGATGCCGCCAATCAGAATGTCGAGCCGACCTGTGGGATCTGTTCTCATCGCATCATCAGAATCAGCAGCAGCGCTCCAATACCGACAGGGATAGCCCATGACGGAAGCGATCCGGACATAACTGCGGCTCCGGATTTGCAATACTGACTGTCAATCTCAAAACTCTTACTGGGATCCACGGCGCACACGAGATAGCACTTGCCGTCACTGCCGAGCATTGGGTTCCACGGCGCTGAGTAACAGGGAGATCCTGGAGGCACAAACGAGCTCTGGTTTTGTAATCCGAACTGGCTGAAATATTGAGACAGATCTGTGGTATCATCAGCTCCCAACGCCGCCATGGCTCTTCGATGTCGATACATGAAATCACCGTCAGCTCTGGTTCCCGATGACGCCATCAGCTTTCGTCTCCGGTACATGAAATCATCACCAGCACCCAACGAGATCATTTCTCACCTCCCGAACCTGAAATCATTACCAGCGCCAGAACTCCTAGTGCAATCCAGTACCACGGAATGGATCCGGAGGCGCTCTGCTGCTGCTGCTGCTGTTGCTGCAATACGGGCTTGTCCCAATCGTATTCCGCCGTCAGCTCCGGATTCGTGGAGCACACATTGACCTGCATATCACCTCCAGGAGATGGGCGAGCGCCACATCAGACCGCTCAATCCGAATTGGGTAAGGAGCTGGTGGTACTCAGCCGCAGTGAGTTGCTGATCCGGCGTCACTGACAGCTTCGTGTCCAGTTGCGGTTGATATACTGCGGGATCCGGATCCGCAATACCCAGAATGTCCTTTGCGCCTTTCATGCGGTAGTAGTTCCACTCCCACCAGTTGAGTCTATAGTCACCAGCGAGGCTGGCTTTGCTGGCATCAACCGCTGCCTGCATGAGAACGTTGTCTGGAGGTGGTGGAGTAGTGGGAGTAGTGCCAGATCCAGTGCCAGGTCCGGTACCAGTATTGGTTCCAGTGCGTGTACCTGGAGCGAGCGGGGAAGTGGGAACCTTACCCTGAGTAGCCGCAGCCACATCGCTACTATGCTTTAACCAATTCCAGAGCAGATACGCTCCAGCGGCCAGTAGAATCCATTTCATCATGTTGTCTTGATTCATAGCTATTACTCCTCACTGCTTCCGCCACCAGACAGCAGCATCAATACCAACAGCGCTGCTCCACCTAGGAACCACCAAGACTCGTAAAAGGGCAGCGGAACCTTTTCAGAAAATGAGCCTCCACCACCTGGGTAAACTACACCTGATCCACCGCTCTGGTTTGTGGTAGTGTCTCCTATGCCAGTCATCATACGAGTGCTCCTATTTCTTTCCGCTCATGAGCATTAGCAGCAGCACTGCTCCCGCGCCCAGGAACAGATACATGTTGTCCACTCCGGGAATGATGCGACCGCTATCAGCACCAGGACCAGGTTCAGTTATATAGCCAGTACTATCACCAGGGCCAGTGCCAGGGCTAGAGCCAGTATTATCACCAGGACCAGTGCCAGTATTCACTACTCCAGGCTGCAGCGTGGATCCAGCAGGACCAGCAGGCTTATTCACAATGAACGAGAACGAGCCAGCGGGCTGGCCGCCGACTTTCACGGTTTCATACCAGGAGCCCACGGTATCAGAAGTGAACGTGCCGTTCAGAATGAACAGCCCGTTGGCGTCGGTGCTGCCGTAGCGAGTTTCTCCGAGATCGATGCCATTCTGGTGTGCAGCAATGGTGACGTCCTGATTCGGAGGTCCCGTAACTCGAATCGTCCATGACTTCCCAACTTCCCAGCCACCCGGTGCTGAAATCGTAGCGGATAGTGAATACTGATTGCTGGTAGTGGTGCCAGTGGTGGTGCCAGTAGTGGTGCCAGTAGCAGTAGTGGTGCCAGTAGTAGTTTGCGTATTCAGCGTGGCCTGCTGATAACGCACATCCGGTGTCGTTGGCAATCCGATATTCTGCGGATAGGCCGCTGCCGTTGCCGACATCCACTGCTGCACGCTCTGTTGAATACGCTGCTGCTCATTAGGACTGATAGCACGCTGGATGGCAAACTCGACTTTGGGTATGATTCCTTCCCACTTGTCAGGACCAACCTGTTTCCACACGGGAAGCGTAGCTGGAGTGTAACTGTAATACTCGAGGTCATTCCAGTCCCGATCATCCAGTATGAAATCCACAGTGGGAGTAGGACTCACTACTCCGAACAGATAATACCCACCAGTAGCCGGATCGTTAGTTTCTACCGTGCCCCGTACCGTATTCGTGTTCGGGTCCGGAGTCAGCTTGGTAATGCGGTCGTAATAATAACGCAGTTCCGGTTTGATTTGGCCAGGGGGATAATATTCACGCGCGATGGAACTCTGGAGCTGATTAAAAACACTTTGTACCTGGCCCCAGTCATAATCTCGCGCCCAATTGTACTTAGCCATCACTGCCTCCCATCATCATCGCCGCTACAATCAATCCGATACCGCCTATCAGATATAGAGATGGAGTTCCATCCTCAAGCGGCATTCCAGTATTCGGATCTATGACTCGTCCATCCGGAGTCAGCACCGGATCCGGTTTCATGTTCGGCACCGGATCATTCGCAATTGGATCCCGATAGCCTACAAACCAGTTCCAGCAATCACCGCTGGGATCCACACTGCCATACTCAATGCAAATGCCGTGATCGTATCGAGTGCATTTGGCGCGGTAGTGGCAGGATCCGCGATCCCGGTCTGCAATGCATCGCCGTCCTGCATCCCCAAGCTGAGAATTCATGCAGGCCTGCTTCAAGGCCTCCCAGGCGGCGTCGAAATTCGCCAGCGCTTGCGCTTGCGATGCTTTGGTTCTCGGCCCGGAGAAGTAGCCCTGGATGTTCTCTATCAGTTTGGGCTCGATGCTGTTTACAATCTTGGTGGCTTCCGTTTTTTGCGCATTGCGCCGGAATATGGAACTCAACCAGAAAGTCACTCCAGCTACGGCGGCGCCTACTAGAGGTATCGCCCAAGTCGCAGTGCTGGTGGCGGCGAGCACTCCACTAGTGATTTCACCAGCGGTGCCGATAGCTGCTGTGGTTACGTTGCCACCTCCCGCCGCTGCCTTCACAATCTGTTGTCCGCCGCTGCTTACAGTCTGGTACAGCGGAGTGGAAGTCTGAGATGGGCTCTGAGAGACAGAACTGTAGTAGGTATCCATCTCACTCCCACCCTCGCCCACATCGTACTGCCCCACGGCAACCGGAGCTGGGTGGTAAAGGCTAAACGTGGCTGGATTCCTGATGATCATTTCACTGGGATGATGACCTTCAGGTCTCCCTTGCGCGTACGCATAATCTTAGCGTCAATGTAGCGCCCAGTAGGAATCGGATTGCGCTTGCGAGCAGTGGCCTTGGCCTTGGCTTTGGTTTTCGCTTTCGCTTTCACCTTCGATTTCGCCTTCGCTTTGGCCGCTGCCTTAGCTGCCGCTGCGATTTGTGCAGCCTTCTTCGCAGCCTGTTGAAATTTCTTGACAGAGGCCTTCTTCCACTTAGCTGTCTCTCCTACGAGACCAGGCACATAGTCTGCGGCCGCGCGAATAGGATGAAACCTACCTTGCGCATCGTGAAATCCGGCAGCGATGTTTTTGACCTTCAATGGCATGTGTTAATCTCCTTTGGACATGAGTAGCGCTACTACAACCACGGCGCCGATGACTAGCACAGTGGTGCTGGATATCGAACTGGCTACGCTTTCGATTGGTGTATAGGGTCTCTGGCCTCCGATGGGACCTACAGTTCCAGGTTGGGTGGACTGATAGATGGTAGTGCCACCCGGGCCAGTCTGATAAATCGGAGCAGGATTCTGGTTGATCAGAATCTGCTGTCCAGCTTTGGACCAACTGGTAGCGAGGTCTTTAAAGATATCCCAGAACCCAGTGCTGCTGCCAGAATCGCTTCCTGAATCACTCTGCCCAAGACCGTACAGAGAAGGGCACTGGCTACAGGTTTCGACTTGCATAATACGCTCCAATTAACAGCACCGAGGCCAGAATAGCGGCTTGGTACTGATTTTGTTTCTCATCTCGAATGGGCCACTCCCTTTTCCGGAATACTCTATCTCGATCCGCTTCCCAACCCGGGAACAACCCGTGAGAAGCGTCTATCGGAGTTCTTTTTCCGTCTCGGTAGGAAGCCACATACACATGGGAAAACTGTTGCGGGTCCCGCTCGTCCGCTGCTACGGTGACGAAAGCGCAAGGGATGCCTTCCGCCAGCAGCATGGACGCCACCAGCATGGAGAAGTCATCGCAATCCCCCTGCGCGATGGGATGCATGTTCAGTAGGTCTACAGGGCGGATAAGGGATTCCACGATAGGGTCCTGATACCAGCGCTGTAGTGGTAGCGCAGTGGACTCATCCGTGACAAACCGCACGCGGCCCCGGACGTAGTAGAAGATCTGGGCTTCCGGGGACTCGGTAGGCATCTCGAGCTTGGCTTGATCGACCGCCTGCTTCACTACATCGGATTTGGAATCCTCGATGGCGTATTTGGTCATCAGCGCAATGACCGCTGCGGTCTGATCGTCTCCATAGTCCGGCACAGCGGCAAGCGAATAGTTGACCCGGCCCAGGACGGGGTGGTCGAACTGGTTCATGTACACCTCACCGGAGGTGGATTCGGCATCGTGGGGAGGCTACCACGGAACGCAACGAAAATCCAGGGGGTGCGTGTAGTATACGTATACTGTATATGCACACTATGCGGTCCGACAACGGCATCTAAGTTGTTGATTTTCCGTAGCGCGCAGTGGACATTACAAAGTGTGTATGCAGCAATTGTAAAGACGCTCGCGAAATGCGGTTTTGGCTGTGAAATTCGGCGGCAAGTTGTTATAATCAGTGCGGTTGTGAAAATCAGTACTGGAGGCAGTTA
>Ga0207433_10001506_pt1 | contig 49963 bp, 62 predicted proteins | sample YelNatPaOPGAMG01_FD_187559 | JGI IMG/M metagenome (GOLD analysis project Ga0207433, IMG submission 187559) | Hot spring thermophilic microbial communities from Obsidian Pool, Yellowstone National Park, USA - OP-RAMG-01 (SPAdes) (version 3) | ecosystem: Environmental > Aquatic > Thermal springs...
AGACAGTTCGGTCCATATCCGGTGTAGGCGTTAGAATATTGAGAGGAGCCTTCTTTAGTACGAGAGGACCGAGAAGGACATACCTCTGGTGTACCAGTTATCGTGCCAACGGTAAACGCTGGGTAGCTATGTGTGGAGAGGATAACCGCTGAAAGCATCTAAGTGGGAAGCCCACCTCAAGATAAGTATTCTCATCACGTAAGTGAATAAGGTCACGGTAAGACTAACCGTTTGATAGGCATTAAGTGTAAATCTAGTAATAGGTGAGCTGAGATGTACTAACAGACCGAAGACTTGAATTTTCTATATAGTTAGTAGACTTCTACTAACTATTTTTGCTTTGGTGTTTTTAGTGTATTAAACGGAACCACACTGATCCATATCGAACTCAGTTGTGAAACGTTATAAATCGACGACAATACTTGGAGGGGGACCTCCTGGGAAGATAGTTCAATGCCAAAGTTTTTATAGTCAGATCATTTTTTAGACAAAAGTAAAAAATAATATAAATTTCTATATTAATTTTCTATCAATACCTATATTACTTCCACAAATTTGGAAGTAATTTTTTATATTTCTCGGGTCTAGCTTCAATTGATTTTCTAACTTCTTCTTTCTCTAACACTGAAAGAATCGTTTGACTAAAATAACCTGAATACCAATCAGAATTAGAAAGCGATAAAAGATTGTTTCTTTTGAGTTGTGCAAAAGTATCAGTAGAACATATGGATATCGCTTTATCAATACCTTTAGTATGAGGAAATAATTCGTTCGAAACGGTCGAAGCGAGTCTTCGTTTGGTAATTAAAGCTGTTGTTTTTAAAGAAAGATTCCAATATGGTAATCCATTTTTCCAGTCACCTTCGAGCTGACCGTAGAAATCTTCAAGCCTAATAAGTCTTCCGCGATCGGTTATCGCCAAAGAAAATAACGTTATTTCTAAAAATGGTTGAGAGACGAAGTTTACAATTGTTAAAAACTGAATCATGGATGCTTCGTCCTGAAACTTTATTTTTTTGTTGTTATGCCCTGTAGAAATGATCATTTTAAAATATCGATGCTAACTTTGAAACTTCTTAAACACCTCTTCATGAGGGTTTTTTCAGCCTCTTAGAGTAGAAATCGCTAAAACTAACAAGGTTATATAATTTATATTGTATTTAATATATAATTTATATTGTATTTAATTTATAGGAGAAATAAGATATGTCAACACCAGTCGACCCAATAGTGAAAGAATATCTAGCAAAGGAATTTTCAAAAGATATAGGTATAATTCCTTATTCAAATACTCGTAGAATAGTAAGAAAAGTGTATCGTATAGGAAAAGCAGCTTTTTTGGGGGTGCCAATACTAGGTCTGGCTATAAGTGATTTAGTGAAGGAAATAGCGATATGTGGGACAAAGGAGATGACGCGTAAGGTATCTTTTGCACCTGTGGTTGCTTTGCTCCCAGCACCGGTTGTTGCAACTGGAATAGCAGTATATAAGGTGGCAAGAAAAGATAGTATAAGACAAACTGCAGCATGCATTACTAATATAATAGGACTAATATATACTTTTCCTTGTTACGCATTGGATCACTCAATGTTATATTTTGTTGAGAAAGCAGTTTTTGGAGCTCCGGTTCCAATTATGCCTGAAGGTCGTTTAAGAATAATTCCAAATGAAACAGACTATGAGGACGGACTTCGAGATCTACTTGATACTTATGTGAAGGAAGTAAGCGGCAAAGACTAAGTCTCCGTTTTTGATTTCTTCTACTTATATAGATTCTATATTTTTGTAATATATGTTATAATATATTATAATATATATTGTATTTAATTAAAATATTTCAAAAGGAATCTCACTTATGGATAGTCGTTTACTAGTAATTGCTTTACCATTATTAGTTGCAGCATCATGGGCTTTATTTAATATAGGTCGTTTAGCGATTCAACAACTTCAACGTTTAGGCCGTTAATTCTTAGGAATTAAAACGAGAATGAAAAACTATCAGTTATATATATTTATACTTGTATACTTGACTTTTTAAAGAATAAAATTATAAAAAATTATGTCTCATACTGTTAAAATTTACGACACATGTATTGGTTGTACACAATGTGTACGAGCATGTCCTACCGATGTATTAGAAATGGTTCCATGGGATGGATGTAAAGCAGGTCAAATTGCATCATCACCTCGTGTTGAAGATTGTGTAGGATGTAAAAGATGTGAAACTGCTTGTCCTACAGATTTTTTAAGTGTTCGTGTTTACTTAGGAGCAGAAACAACTAGAAGTTTAGGATTAGCTTATTAATTCTATTAATACACGAATTAAGAATATGAATTTAAATATCGAATGTCAAAACTTTATTTGACATTCGATATTTAAAGAATTTTTTATGAATTTAAAAAGCAAAAGAATTATAAAATTTTACTAATTTGTTCTAAAGGTGAACTTGGACTAGCATAATATTTTTTTTCCATTCTACCTGCTAAATATGCTAACCGACCAGCTTGAACACCGAGTTTCATAGCTTCGGCCATTTGAGAAGGAGTTTTTGATTGTGCAACAGCAGTATTTAATAGAACTCCAGAAGCACCAATTTCCATGGCTTGAGTTGCTTCACTTGGAGCTCCGATTCCAGCATCAACAATTACAGGAACATTTGCATTTTCGATTATAATTCGAATATTTTCTAAATTAACTAAACCTTGTCCTGACCCAATAGGTGAACCTAACGGCATAACTGTCGCACAGCCTAAATCTTCTAAATGTAAAGCTAACATTGGATCAGCATTTATATATGGTAAAACAATAAAACCTTTTTTAATTAAAAATTCAGCAGCTTTTAATGTCCCAATAGGATCTGGTAAAAGATATTTAGGGTCTGAAATAACTTCTAGTTTAACAAAAAAATTATCTTCTTGTCCAAGCTGACAAGCTAACTCATGTCCTAAAAACGCCATTCTAATGGCTTCTTCAGCCGTTTGAGATCCAGCTGTATTTGGTAATAGCCACAACTTTTCCCAATTCAATTGATTTAAAAAACTAGTATTATCATAGTTTAAATTTGTTGGCAAACGTCTAATTGCTACAGTTACAATCTCACATGCACTATTTTCAATACTAGCAATAGCGTCACTTGTTGTTTTATACTTACCTGTTCCCAACATTAAACGAGAATTAAAAAATTTATTTCCAATTTTTAATTGATCTAGATCTTTTTTCATGAGTCTGTTTTCATCATAAATCCTCCCCAGGTAGGACTTGAACCTACGGCCAATCGGTTAACAGCCGATTGCTCTACCACTGAGCTACTGAGGATATATTAACTAGCTTTATAGTATCATAAGTTTTTAGTAATTACAAATAATTTTATTAAAATATTTTAATAAAATTATAGTTATTTGTTGAAAACTAAAAATCTTAACACATTCGAGTCCATTTTTAAAATATTAGAAAAGTTATTAATATATTTTGGCATACTCGAAAAATTAAGTTGAATGTAATTACCTTTCATTGTATTTTTAATAGAATAAGCTAAATTATGTTTCCCACGTGAAATTACAGAAATATCACACACACTGAATTTTCTTAGGGTTTTAGCATAATTAAAAACCCATGTTTTTAATTCACCATCATTAAATTCTTCAGTTAAAAGAATCATTATTTCATATTTTCTTAATACTGACATAGCATTTTAATTTTATCAAGATTAATTTTATACTACTTTGAAGTAGAAAAGAATGTCAATTCGAATTTTTAATTTAAATTTCAATATTCTAACTTTAAATAATTTAATCAAAATAAATAAGTTTAAAAAATAAATCAAATCAATAAAATCGCCAAAATCAGTAGATTTTTTAGTAGAATGATATAGTAAAAGATAATTTGTATAAAAATTTTTATTGGAGAAATTTCATGGATTGGAATGAAATTCAAAACTTTTCATCAAATATAGTTTTTGGGATTTTACTATTTGCAATGATAACATATTGGGTAAACTTATCATTATTTAATGATTCTTATTTACTATCCAAAATTGGGCGCTTTAGCACTATAATTGCGAATGCAATTTTATTTTTTATTCTTTGTTCTCGCTGGATAGTAGCTGGTTATTTTCCATTAAGCAATCTATATGAATCATTATTATTTTTAACATGGATATTATTAACAGTTTATTTATATATTGAAACAAAGACAAAAAGTAAACTAATTGGATCAGTTTTAATTCCAGTTACGTTATTAATTAATGGATTTGCTAATTTAACTCTTTCACCCGAAATGCAAAAATCAAGTCCACTAGTTCCAGCTTTACAGTCAAATTGGTTAATGATGCACGTTAGTATGATGTTACTAAGTTATGGTACTTTAATAATGGGATCATTATTATGTATTTTATTTTTAGTAATTTCGCGTTACAAAGATGTTGATTTGAAAATTATGGATGATTCATCTTTGCCACTTTATAATATAATGTTAGATTATTATGAAGCTAAATTATTGTCACCATCGACTGAAATATCTGAGTTAGGTAAGCTAAAATTATTACAAAGTCTTGATAATTGGAGTTATCGAATTATTGGACTAGGTTTTCCATTTTTAACGATTGGCATTATTGCAGGAGGTGTTTGGGCAAATGAAGCATGGGGTTCATATTGGAGTTGGGACCCGAAAGAAACATGGGCCTTAATAACTTGGTTAGTTTTTGCGACTTATTTACACGCTAGAATAACAAAAGGATGGGAAGGGAAAAAAACTGCGATATTAGGTAGTTTAGGCTTTTTTGTTATTTGGATTTGTTATTTAGGAGTTAATTTCTTAGGAAAAGGCTTACATAGTTATGGTTGGTTATCTTAATCTTAAATAAAGATAAAGGAATTTTTTAATTTCTTTATCTATATTTAATCTTGAATTTTTTTTATTTAACTTTTTTTTCGGAAGAATCTCGCCGCTCGACCTGCAATTGTCGGTTTTGGCTCATCTTCACCTAATCTTAAATTAGGTTCTTCCAGTTTTGGATTAGAATTAAAGCTTTCTGAAGAGTTACTTAAATTATCATCTGAACTAACTGCAGTTAAGAGTGGCTGATCAGTTATATTTTTTGATTCTTCTAATAAATTTGGATCAACATCACTAAAATCAATTTCAACTTCTAATTCATTTGTATATGTCATTAAAGTTCCTTCTACTTTTTTCCGACGAACAATGATTTTTGTATTAGGATATAGCGTTTTTGATAAACATTGTTCAGCTAATGTATCTTCTAAATACTTCATAATTGCACGACGTAATGGACGAGCCCCATAAAGTGGGTCATAACCTTCGTCAGTTAAAAATGCTTGAACAGATAATTCAACAATTAAATTAATTCCTTTTTCTTTTAATCTATTTTTAACTTGTTTAATCATTAACTCACAGATTTCCCAAATATCAATTCTTGTTAAATGATTAAAAACAATTATCTCATCAATACGATTTAAAAATTCTGGACGGAAGAAATTCTTTAACTCATCGTTTACTAACTTAGTTACTCTCTGGAAAATTTCTGGATCTTTTATTGGTTCTGGAGCTGGTTCCCAACCAATAATCGCATCTGGTGTTATTTTAAAGCCTTTCTCTCCATCTGCTGATTTTGGTTTAATACCACTTTCTCGTTCAATAATTTTGGCACCTAAGTTAGTTGTCATAATAATCAAAGTATTTGTAAAATCAACTACTCGACCTTTCGAATCTGATAATCGACCATCATCTAAAATTTGTAGTAATAAATTAAATACATCAGGATGGGCTTTTTCAACCTCATCAAATAATACAACTGAATAAGGTTTTGAACGAACCGCCTCGGTTAACTGACCACCTTCGTTATAACCTACATATCCTGGTGGTGAACCAATTAATTTAGCAACAGTATGTTTTTCCATATATTCTGACATGTCTAGACGAATCATACTATCTTCACTTCCAAACATATAGTCAGATAAAGTTTTGGTCAATTCCGTTTTCCCAACACCAGTTGGTCCTGCAAAGATAAAACTTGCAATTGGTCGATTTGGGTTTCGTAAACCGACTCTCGCTCGACGAATAGCTTTTGAAACCGCTACAACCGCATGTTTTTGTCCAATAATTCGTTCATGTAATGTATCTTCCATTTTTAATAATCGAGCTGATTCAGAACCTGTAATTTTTGTTACAGGAATCCCAGTCCAGTTAGAAACAACATCCGCAACATCAGTTTCTGTTACCATATCAACATCTCTTCTAGTAAAACCGCGAGCTTCACTAGTTAAAGCGGATTGTTTCATGATTCGAATATGTGTTCGAACTTCCATTTCATGATCTAATAATTGTTTTGCTGCTTCAAAATCATGTTCTTTAATGCATTCTTCTTTATCTTTAATAGTTTCTTGTAATTCATGCATTAAACTTCTTAAGCCTAAAGGTAAACGTCTATTTTCTAGACGAACTCGTGCTCCTGCTTCATCTAAAACATCAATTGCTTTATCTGGTAAATATCTATCAGCAACGTATTTGTCAGAAAGAATAGCTGCTTGCTCTAATGCTTTATCGTGATAGCTTAAAGTATGATGTTGTTCAAATTTCGAACGTAATCCACGTAAGATTTCAATTGTTGTGCCAACACTTGGTTCTTCAACATGAACAGGTTGAAAACGTCTTTCTAAAGCTGGGTCTCGTTCAATATATTTTCTGTACTCATCATTTGTTGTAGCCCCTATACAACGAAATTTTCCTCTAGCTAAAGCAGGTTTTAAAATATTTGCTGCATCAACAGCACCTTCAGCAGCCCCAGCTCCAACTAATGTATGAATTTCATCAATTACAATAATAACAGCCGAGTCATTTTGAGCTTCTTCTACAATTCGTTTTAATCTTTCTTCAAATTCACCACGATATTTTGTACCAGCTAAAATAGAACCAAGATCTAATGCCATAATTAGACTACCATCTAAAAAGTCTGGAACTTTTTCTGTTAATATTAACTGAGCTAGTCCTTCAGCAACAGCAGTTTTACCAACGCCAGGTTCACCAATAAGAACCGGGTTATTCTTTGTACGTCGTGCTAAAACTGCAATAACATCATCAATTTCTTTCTCGCGTCCAATTACTGGATCTAAGTTTCCATCAATTGCTTCTTTTGTAATATTTTCAGCATACTCATCTAGAGTTGGTGTTGGACTACCTTTCTTTTCACGTTCTAGTAAAAACTTTTCAGCTTGTGTTAAAGGACGTAAAATTTCTTCTTGAGTTTCTTCAATGTAAAGCAATATTGTATTTCTTAATTGGTTAATGTCTACATTTAATTTGTCTAAGGTTCGCATTGCAACACCATCAGATTCTGCAATTAATGCTAATAAAATATGCTCTGTCCCTACGAAGTTTTGACCTAAGTCTTTTCCTTCATGAACTGCCATTTCTAAAACTCTTTTTGCTCTTGGCGTAAATGGAATTTCAGATGCTACAAAGCCAGTACCTCGACCAATATATAGTTCAATTTCTTTACGAGCTTTTTTTAAGGTAACTTTCATTTTTTTTAGTGCTCTTGCACCAATTCCATGTCTTTGACCAATCACACCTAATAAAAGTTGTTCCGTTCCTACGAAGTTATGCCCCATACGTCTAGCTTCTTCTTGTGATAACATAATCACTTTTATAGCACCTTCAGTAAATTTTTCAAACATCGATTAGATTATATAATTTTGAAAGTTTTGATTCTATTCACTTTTATTAATATTATACATTAATTTAAATTTAAATTTTTATAGTACAATTCCCAACCAATACATTATACTGTTGAAAACAAATAAAGTAGAGAAATGGCGGTATGGCCAAGTGGTAAGGCAGTGGATTGCAAATCCTCGATCCCCAGTTCGAATCTGGGTGCCGCCTTTTACTTTATAAGCTATAATATTGTTTTTAAAGTTATATATTATTACTCTATGTGTTGATATATAAACTTTTAAATTTTCTATATTCAGGGAATGTGGTGAAATTGGTAGACACGACGGACTTAAAATCCGTTGCCTAGTGATAGGCGTGAGGGTTCAAGTCCCTCCGTTCCCAATCTAAGATTGTTAAATATAGAAAGATTATATATAATATAAAATTTATAAGAAAAACGTTAGATAGAATTAATTTTAATCAGTTTTTCAATATAGTTTTTTTTTTTTTTATTATTTATTAACTAAATAAAACATAAAACTATTTAATTCTATAAAAATTAAAAATTTTTTATATTCTTCATTAATTTAGAGCCAGTTTTCAAATAATAAATCAATGCTTAAATCGATCAACTTTTTTTGTTAATTGAAATATTAAATAATTTATACAAATTAAAGTTAAAAAATTTTTTGTTTAAATCTTTAGAAATTTATCCTAAGTAAATTTTACTTAGGATAAACAAATACGATAAAAGACTCCTGAAGGCAAATCAGCTTCTGATAATAAATCAAAAATCGGGACTTCTGAGTCATAATAAATTTCTAAAATTCGTTTATGAATTCGAATTTCAAAATGTTCTCTTGAATCTTTATCAACATGAGGCGATCGTAAGACACAATAGATACGTTTTCGAGTCGGTAATGTAACTACTCCAATTGAACTTAATGGAGTGTTTTGTAAAATATTTACGATCTTTTGACATGACGAGACTAAAAGCTCATGATTAAAGGATTCTAATCTTACACGAATTTTTGCATTCGTTTTTACTTCCATAAAAAATTTTAATTATTTAACAATTTTAGAAACTACGCCTGCCCCAATTGTTCGGCCACCTTCACGAATCGCAAATCGCATGCCTTCTTCAATTGCTACAGGGTAAATTAATTCAGCTGTCATTTTAATCCGGTCACCTGGCATAACCATTTCCACAACTGATCCATCATCTGCTGTAAATTGGATAATTGCACCTGTTACATCCGTTGTTCGAACATAAAATTGAGGTCTATAACCTGTAAAGAATGGCGTGTGACGACCACCTTCATCTTTTGTTAAAACATAAACTTCTGATTCAAAACTTGTATGTGGTGTAATTGTACCAGGTTTTGCTAATACCATTCCACGCTCAATATCTTCACGAGTAACACCACGTAATAAAATACCAACATTATCCCCAGCGAATCCTTCTTCTAATGTTTTTTGGAACATTTCAATCCCAGTGATTGTTGTTGATTTTGTGGCATTGATTCCAACAATTTCAACACTATCACCTACTTTTACAACGCCACGCTCAATACGACCTGTTGCAACTGTACCACGTCCAGTGATTGAAAAGACATCTTCAACCGCCATTAAAAATGTTTTATCTGTGTCACGTTCTGGTGTTGGTATATAATCATCTACTGCGTCCATTAGCGCAAAAATTTTATCTACCCATTCGTTATCGCCACGTTTAAGATTTGGACTTGATGTAATTGCTTCAAGAGCTTGTAAAGCTGAACCAGCACAAATTGGAATATCTTCACCTGGAAAATCATAAGCAGAAAGTAATTCACGAACTTCTAATTCTACTAACTCTAATAATTCAGCATCATCTACTTGATCTTCTTTATTTAAAAATACAACAATATGTGGAACACCAACTTGTTTTGACAATAAGATATGTTCACGTGTTTGTGGCATTGGACCATCTGCAGCTGAAACTACTAAAATTGCACCATCCATTTGGGCTGCACCTGTAATCATGTTTTTTACATAATCTGCGTGACCTGGACAATCAACATGAGCATAATGACGATTATTAGTTTCATATTCAACGTGTGCTGTATTAATTGTAATACCACGTGCTCTTTCTTCTGGTGCACCATCAATATCTGCATAAGCTTTATATTCAGCATTACCGTCTAATGATAATGTTGCAGTAATTGCTGCAGTTAAAGTAGTTTTTCCGTGATCTACGTGACCAATAGTACCAATATTAACGTGTGGTTTTGTACGTTCAAATTTTTCACGTGCCATTATAAAATTCCTTTGAGTTTTTTTTTTAAAGTTATATTTTATTTCTAAGCTTTTAGCGAGAACAAGTTTAAACTGGAAATTAATATCTAAAATGTGCAAAAGCTTTATTAGCTTCTGCCATTTTATGAGTTTCTTCCTTTTTCTTAATAGTATTACCGATATCGTTAGCTGTGTCAATAATTTCATTAGCTAATTTAATTGAACTACTTCTCCCAACACGTTGGTCAGAATATCGAATAATCCATCTTAAGGCTAAGTTTGTTGCTCTAAATCCATTAACTTCAACTGGAACCTGATAAGTTGAACCACCAACTCGACGAGCTTTTACTTCTACGATTGGGCTTGCATTTCTAATTGCTTTTTCAAAGATTGTTAATGGATCTTCATTTGTTTTCTTGTTAATAACATCAAACGCTTCATAAACAAGTTTTTTGGCAGTAGTTTTTTTACCAGATTTTAATATTCTTGTAATTAATAAACTAACCAAATAACTGTTATATATTGCGTCTGGTTTTGGGAAACGTTTTTTTGAAATATTTCGACGAGACATAATGTAATTGATAAAATTTTTTACCTAACTAAAATTAAAATTATTTTTATTTATCAGCTTTTGGCTTTTTAACCCCATATTTTGAACGACCTTGAGTTCGGTTCTTAACCCCGCCTGTATCTAATGCACCTCGAACAATATGGTAACGAACACCTGGTAAATCTTTAACTCGACCTCCTCTAATTAGAACAACAGAATGTTCTTGTAAATTATGACCAATTCCTGGTATATAAGCTGTAACTTCAAATCCTGATGTTAATCTTACACGAGCTACTTTTCGAATTGCCGAATTTGGTTTTTTTGGTGTCGTTGTATAAACTCTTGTACAAACACCACGTCTTTGAGGACAATTAACAAGGGCCGGTGATTTTGTTTTCTTTTTAACTTGTATACGTCTTGAACGAACTAATTGTTGAATTGTTGGCATAAAATCTTATAGCTATCTCTTATTAAATTTTTAATCAACTTTATCTAAACGATATTTTTTCATGAATTTTTCAACTCTACCTTCACTGTCAACAATAACTTGTGAATTTGTATAAAAAGGATGATTTCCTAACCACATATCAATTTGTAATTCAGGTTTTGTTGAACCAATTAAACAAAGAGTTTTTCCATCACATAAAACGGGCGTATTTTCAAACCATTTAGGATGTATATCAGATTTTGGCATATTTTATTTTATAAATAGAAATATAATATTTAACGTTTTGAATATTGTGGAGCCTTTCTTGCTTTTCTTAAACCATATTTTTTTCGTTCTTTAATCCGTGAATCACGAGTTAAAAATCCAAAAGGTTTTAAGATTAGACGATTTCCTTTGTCTATTTCGCATAATTGTCTTGCAACTCCTAGTTGAATTGCTTCAGCTTGACCTGTTAATCCTCCTCCATTAACTAGTGCTATAATATCAAATTGTTTTTCTAAATTTAATGTTTCCAATGGTGCCCAAACAGTATTTAAATAATTATCATTGTATTGCAAATATTTATCACCAGATTTTTTATTAATAGTAATCTTGCCTTCTCCTGGAAGAAGAAAAACTCTTGCAATTGCTTGTTTTCGTCTCCCAAGACCAATATTTTTTTTTCGAAAAATTAATTCCATTTTAAAATTCCTAAATTTTAAATTTTATATTATTCTTTTTTAAAATTTTTACTCAGAAACAGAATAATCTGTTTTTTTGCTAAAAATTATTAGTTTAATTTAGTCAATTCAGTGTTAAATTGGGGGTTAGAATAAAAATTAGAAATATCAATTTCCGTTGGATTTTGAGCTTGATGTGGATGATTTTGATCAGTATAAATGTTTAATCTGCGCATTAATCTTTTTTTCTCAGTTTCTGATAACATACCTTTGACAGCTCGCTCAATAGTAAATTTAGGTAGACAATCTGAGACATTTTTTATTTTTAAAGCATGACCTGGACGGCCAGGATTAGAGACAATATAATGTTTACTGTCTTCATTTATAATAATTGAATTAGCATTTATTAAAATAACATAGTCACCAATATCAACTGAGGGATAATAAGATGGTTTTACTTTTCCTTTTAATAAAGCAGCAATAATTGTTGCAAGTCGACCTAATTTTTGTCCTTTGCAATCAATAACAAACCAATTCCGATGTTTATAGCTTTTGGTTGGTAAAAATGTTTTATTCAGTGAATTCATAATTTTAGATTTTAAATAAATAATGAAAAGTATTAATTAATGACAAAATCACAAATAAAAATAAACTCTGGACTTATTTTAATATAATCCCTAACTTATTTTTTAATGTAGAAAAAACTTCATCAGAAGACTTACGACCAAAATTTTTTAGTTCTTGTAATTTTTCTGGTGAGTATTGTAATAAATCACCAACGGTATTTATTTGAGCTTTTTTTAAACAATTGTAAGCTCGAACAGATAATTGTAATTCTTCAATAGCAATATTAGTATAAGGTTCAATGCTAATTGACTCAGTTTTTGGCTCTAATTGATTCTTTTCATTAATGTCTTTATTCTTAATTAATGATGTAAATAAGTCAATAATAATTTGACTAGCTGATTCAAGAGCTTCGTTTGGTGAAATACTGCCATTAGTCCAAATATCTAAAAATAATCGCTCATGGATATTATTGGCAGTATCATAAACATTTTCTATTTTAAAATCTACTTTTTGAACTGGCATAAAAATCGTATCAAGTTGTAAATATTGATCAGATTCATCTGAAAACGTTTGGACTGCTAAATTATAACCAGTTCCATATTCAAACTTAAATTCGATTTCTAGAAGATTTGATGTAGAAATTGTTGCAATATAATGATTTTTGTTAACAATTTCTAAAGTAGATGGTAGTTGAATTAAATCAGCCGTTATAACACTTGGTCCTTGAATTTTTAATCGTCCAAATTGAGTATCTTGCGTTTTGCTTTTGATAGCGATACCTTTTAAATTTAATAAAATTTCAAGAATATCTTCTCGAACACCAGAAAGTGTCGAAAATTCATGTGTTACGCCTGCAATTCGAACAGCTGAGATTGCCATACCTCCTAAGTCTCCTAAAAGTACTCGTCTTAATTGATTTCCAATAGTTATTCCCTGTCCAGGTTCTAATGAATTAATTAAAAATTGACCATAACAAGCACCTGATTCAATCTTTTCAGATTTAAGACATTTAATAGAAATGTTATTCATAATTTCTTGTATTGAAAATAAAGATTCTAAACCCTACGTCGTTTGGGCGGTCGACATCCATTATGTGGAACGGGTGTTATATCTTGGATTGAAATAATATCAAAACCAGCACCTTCGATAGCCCTAATAGCTGTTTCTCGACCTGACCCTTGTCCTTTGACTAAAATTTCAACATTTTTCATACCAGTACTTAAAGCTTCTAAAGCAGCTTTTTCAGCCGCTGTTTGAGCTGCAAAAGGAGTACTTTTACGAGCTCCTTTAAATCCTGAACTTCCAGCAGATGCCCACGAAATTGTATCACCCGTTAAATTAGTAATTGTTACAATAGTATTGTTAAAAGTCGACTGAATATGAACAATACCAGTTGTAAAACTATTTTTATCTTTTTTAGTAATTGATTTCTTTGTTGTTTGTGCCATATAAAAACTTTAACTAAAATTATTTTTTGTTACTAGTAACTGTTTTCTTTGAGCCTATTCTTGTTCGAGCGTTTGTCCGAGTTCGTTGACCACGAACAGGTAAATTATTTCGATGTCTTTTTCCTCTATGACAATTAATTTCATTTAAGCGTTTTATATTTAAACCTGTAAATCTTTTTAAATCACCTTCAAGCTTTAAGTCACTACTTTCTAAAGCTTGTCGTAAAGCAACAGCTTCTTCTGTTGTTAAATCATTAGTTCTGGTTTCTGGACTAATATTTGCCACTTCAATTATTTGTTTTGCAGATGTAAGACCAATACCGTGAATATACGTAAGAGCGTATGCAATTCGTTTATTTCTTGGTAAATCAACACCAACTAATCTGACCATTTTTTGACTCCTTTAAAATATTATCCTTGACGTTGTTTATGTTTCGGATTCGAACAAATTACCATAACTTTTCCATGTCGTTTAATTATTCGACATTTTTCACACATTTTTTTTACTGATGGACGAACTTTCATTTTAAATTTTTAAATAATAATTTATATTTTATTGATACATATTGTTATAAACATTAGAGTAGTATATATTTTTAACTTCACGAACTAAATCTAAAACTACACCTGCTAGAATTAATAATGAAGTGGTACTTAATCCATTTAAACTTGTAATATTTAATGTTGATTCTACAAAATTTGGTATAGTTGCTAATATCGCAAGTATAGTTGCCCCAACTAAGGTTATTCTTTTCATTACTTGTTTTAAATAAAAGGTTGTTTGAATTCCAGGTCGAATTCCTGGTATCGTTACAGCCATTTTTTGTAATTGATCAGAAACATCTTTTGGGTTTAAAACGATAGTTGAATAGAATGAACTAAATAATAAAATTAATCCAAAATAACCAATCCAATAAACAAATCTAAAAATTTCAAGATTAACTGGAAGGTTTATTTTTGGGAATAAACCTAGTTGACTTATATAATTCGGAACGACTAAAATAGCAGTTGTCAAAATAATCGGCATTACACCTGCTTGATTAAACCTTAAAGGAATATAATTGTTATTAATTTCTGAATCTTGTAAAGATGTTTGATTTAATTGTTTCGATGAAATTAATTGAATAATTCTTATTCCTTCTTGTAAAAAAACAATTCCATATAATGAAGCAAACAGAAGTAAGATAATTCCGATCTCTGACGAAAGTGTTAAAGTTGTACTCGTTTCATTAATAATTTTGTTAGTTAAGTTAGGTAGACTTGAAATAATATTGGCATAAATAAGTAATGAAGCTCCATTTCCTAAACCATACTCTGTAATTAATTCACTTAACCATAATATAATCATTGCACCTGTAGTTAACCAAATAACTATTTCAAACGCTAAATTATAATTCCAATCAAATAATATTTGTTTCAAATAAATTGCTAAACTAACACTTTGAATAATGGCCCAAATTAAAGTAATAAACCGTGTTAAACGATTAATTGATCGACGCCCTTCAAGATCACCTTCTTTTTGTAACTTAGCCAATTTAGGTGAAAATCCTAATATTAATTGCACTAAAATAGAAGCATTAATATATGGAAAAATATTTAAAGTGAATAAGCCAATTACAAAAGTGTCATTACCAGCAAATGTACTTACTAAATTTCGAGTAACAGAATGACTTTGAAGATAAAATTCTAAATCACTATGGTTAATTCCAGGAACGGGAAGAAATGTTCCTATACGAATAAATAATAATAGTCCAAGCGTTACGAATAAACGCTTTAGGATAATATTTCTAATTTCTGTATTAATTATCACTTTTTTATTGTTAATTCAAATTTCTCTTTTTTTCTACCTGAGATTTTGTTGTTAAATTTTCTAGAGCACAAATAGAAGCTCGAGCATTATTTAATAGATTATTCGATCCTAATTGTTTGGCAATAACATTTTTAACACCAGCTACTTCTAAAACAATCCGAACGGCGCCTCCAGCAATAACACCAGAACCTTCTATTGAAGGACGCATAATAACTTTACAAGCTCCAAAGTTGCCTGCAACACGATGTGGAATACTTAATGATTTAGTAATGGGCAGTTTTATAAGATTTTTACGACCGTCAGTTTTTGCTTTTTTAAATGCATTAACTACATCATCTGCTTTTGCAACACCAACACCAACTTTTCCATTTTCATCACCTACTACTACAATTGCTCGAAAGCTTAATTTTTTACCACCTTTAGTTACTTTAGAAACTCGACTAATTTTTATTAGTCTTTCAATTAATTTTGGTTCTTGAATATTTAAGTTACGTCGAGAATTCTTTTTTTTGTTTATTTTTTTTAAATCGCTACTCATAGAAGATATTTTGTCTATTTATTTACAAATTTGAATTTAAAATTGGAGACCGGCAGCTCTTGCTCCATCCGCTAAGGCTTTTATTCGTCCGTGATATAAGTAAGGACCTCGGTCAAAAACAATTTTTGTAATATTTTTTTTTAAACTTAATTCACCTAATTTCTCTCCCATTAATCTTGAAGCATCGCAAGTTCGTCCAGTTGAAAGCGCAAGTTGAATTGAACGATCTAAAGTAGAACAGGAAATTAAGGTTTTTGAATTAGTATCATCAATTATTTGAGCATAAATGTTTTTATTTGAACGATAAACTGATAATCTTGGACGATCAACCGTTCCTTTAATTTGCCCACGTACTGATTCACGTTTCAATTTTTTGTATTTATCAGGTTTTAACTTTTTATTCTTATTTTTTAACTTTAATAAAGTTCGCTGTGAAAATTTCATAATTAGAATTTTTAATGTTTAAACTTATAAAAACTTATAATCTTTGGTTTAGACTAAGTGATACACTTATTTTTAATCAGTGACTCAATTATTTTCCAGATTTACCAGCTTTGCGAATAATTTGTTCATCTTTATATAAAATACCCTTTCCTTTGTAAGGTTCAGGTTGACGCCAAGCTCGAATATTTGATGCGAATAAACCTAAAAGTTCTTTATTACATGACTTTAAATTTATAGTCGTATTTTGAACTACTTCTACTGAGATTTCTTTTGGAATCTCCATTTTAACTGGATGACTATAACCTAAATTTAAAACTATTTCTTTCCCTTGAACGGCTGCTCGATATCCTACACCTTTTAAGATTAAAGTTAAATCAAATTGTTCTGAAACACCAATAACCATATTATTGATTAATGTTCGATATAAACCGTGCAATGATTTCACACTTCGGTTTTCTTCTTTTAATCTTACATTTAGTTTACCAGCATCTTGAATTATATTAATTACACTTGGAATTTTTGTTTGTAATGTTCCAAACTTACCTTTAACTATAATTTCTGAGTCCTTGTAATTAATATCTACATTTTCTGGTATAGTAATTGGTAATTTTCCTATCCGTGACATTTTCGAAACTCCTTGTATCTACCAAATATAACATAAAACTTCGCCACCAATTCCAAGTTCTTGAGCTTTTAGATTTGTCATTACTCCTTTTGAAGTTGAAATAATTGCAATTCCTAAATTATCTAAAACTTTTGGCAACTTTTTTGAAGTTGAATAAACTCGTAACCCTGGTTTGCTAATTCGCTCCATTTTACAAATAACAGGGATTCGATTTTTTCCAACGTACTTTAATGATATTAATAAATATTTTTTTTTATTTTCTTCATAACTTTCAAAATCTTCAATAAAACCTTCTTCTTTTAAAATTGTTGCAATTGCTAAAGACATTTTTGTAGAAGGAATTTGAACAATTTGGTGTTTTACCATATTAGCATTTCTAATTCTTGTTAACATATCTGAAATTGTATCGGTTACCACAATTATCTCCTTATGCAATATATTTTTATTCTTGTGACCAACGTTTTCGTTTTAAGTGTCGTTTTTTATCCCATGTTCGGTTAAGCTCAGAAAAGGATTCATATTTTTCATAATATCCACAATCATTTAAAGGGAATCGTAAAAATTTAAAAAGAATCATTCCGTTTAAAATTTTATCCATAGATTGTGATCTATACTTAGGTGAACCATGTTCTAAAATAATATTAATCGTAAGACCTTGCGTTTGGTCTATTTCGTCGTACTCAATCTCGGGAAAAATTAATTGCTCTTTTAAACCTAAAGTATAATTTCCAGCTTTATCAAAACTTCTCAGTGATAAACCACGAAAATCACGTATTTGAGCAAATGTAAAGAATAATAATTTTGTTAAAAATGCATACATTTTTTCACCCCGCAAAGTTACACTTAAACCTAACTCCATATTTTCTCGAATTTTAAATCCGGCAATTGCTTTTTTAGATTTTGTAATAAGAGGTTTTTGTCCAGCAATTTTTTCAAATTCTTCAATATTTTTTTTCAAAATATTCGTATTTTGAGCTGCTAACCCAAGTCCACGATTAATTTGAATTTTTTTTAATTTTGGTACAGTATGAGGGTTTTTAAATAGTTTTGGACTATTTTTTATTAAAATTGGTTTAATACCTTCTTCATACTCTTTTTTAATATCGCCTAGTAAATTATGAATTTCAGCAATTTCTTCTAACGCATGTTGATTTAGCATATTAAGATCTTTCTTTTAAATTTAGTTTTACATTTGAATGATGAATTGGAGCTTCAAACTGTTTAATTTCCCCAATTTCATTTTCGGTATTTGGTTTAACATGTTTAAACTTAAAATTGATTCCTTTTACTACTATTTTTCCTGTTTTTCGATTAATTTTAATAACTTCACCTGTTTCATTTTTATGAAACCCTGAAATAACTGTCACAATATCACCCATTTTGACATGTAACTTTTGGTTATTTGGCATTTATAAAACCTCCGGTGCTAATGAAACAATTTTTGAATAGTTTTTATCGCGTATTTCTCTTGCAACAGGACCAAAAACCCTTGTTCCCCGAGGATTACTATCCATATTTACAATTACAGCTGCATTATCATCAAATCGAATATACATTCCATCTGGTCTACGAATACTTTTTTTAGTTCTTACCACCACTGCTCTTACTACATCTGACCGTTTTACTGGCATATTAGGTAGAGCTTCTTTAACGACTGCAATGATTGTATCACCAATTTTTGCATATTTTTTATTTCCACCTAATACTCGAATACACATAACTTTTTTAGCACCCGTATTATCGGCTACTGTTAATATTGTTTGAGGATAAATCATAAAATATCATTTAACTTATTAAAGATGATTTTGAAAGAATTTTTATTAACTTCCAACGTTTTCTTTTACTTAATGGACGAGATTCTTCAACTAAAACTTGATCACCAATTTGGCATTCTTCTAATTCGTCATGAGCTAAATATTTCTTAGTTTTTACTAATGTTTTCAAATAGATTGGATGTGGATATCGATTTTCAACTTTTACCACAATAGTTTTTTGCATTTTATTACTAATTACAATACCAATTTGTTGCTTTACTGGCATTTAAAACTCCTTGATTTTATCTTTAATAGTATTCTTTTTTACCATTTGATTCTAATTTGTAATTAAATTTTCGTTTTTCTGTTCAAGGCTTTCTAATCTTAATGTTAAAAGGGTTTTTAATTGAGCCAAACGACGTTTTGCATTTTTTATTTCATGTGACTTAAAACTTTGACGAGTAGCTTTTTTAAAACGAAGATTAAATAATTGATTTTCAGTTTCAATAATTGCTTCAGAGATTTCTGTATTTGAAAGCGAAATAATATCAGTAAACGTAGGTAGACCCATCTTTTTTAATTAATATTATCTTTAATAATAAATTTTGTTTTAATTGGTAATTTGTAAGCTGCTAAGTTTAATGCAGCTCGAGCAACTTCTTCAGGAACAGAACCAATTTCAAAAATAATTGTTCCTGGTTTAACAACAGCTACCCAATAGTCAACTGCCCCTTTTCCTGAACCCATTCTGGATTCTGTCGCTCTTGCAGTAACAGTTTTATCAGGAAATATTCGAATCCACAATGAAGCACCACGTTTCGTATATCTGGTAATTGTTCGACGAGCTGCTTCAATTTGACGTGATGTAATCCATGTTGGTTCTAGTGCTTTTAAACCAAAATTGCCAAAGCAAAGTTCATTTCCACGAGTTTTTGTACCTCGCATACGTCCACGATGATATTTTCTATATTTTGTTCTTTTTGGACTTAACATAACAAATTAATTTAATAAAAATATAAACTTTTTAAGTTAGTAAAAAAGAGTTACTATTTTGATAAGATTTCGCTCTTAAATAACCATACTTTAATTCCTAAAACACCATAAATTGTGTTTGCTTCTTTTGTTGCATAATCAATATCAGCACGTAATGTTTGTAAAGGAACTCTTCCTTCTCGAATCCATTCACTTCTCGCAATTTCTGCTCCATTTAAACGACCGGAAACTTGAATTTTAATTCCATTTACATTTTGTTTTTGAGCTCGTTGTAATGCTTCTCGAATAGCTCTTCTAAAAGCAATACGCTTTTCTAGTTGTTCTGCAACTAAATCAGCAAGAAGTGAAGCGTTTAAATCTACTTTTTCTACTTCAAAAACATTGATTGTAAGTTGTCGATTCGCCGGTAGAAACTTTTTAATATTTGTTAATAAAGTCTCAAGACCACTACCAAGATCTCCGACTAAAATACCTGGTTTTCCAGTTTCAATATTTAGTTGAATTTGATCATTCAATCCATTTCTATTAATTCGAATATTTGATATGCTATTTGCTTTTGCAATAGTATTTATATAAGTTCGAATTTGATCATCCTCTTTTAAAATATTAGCGTATTGATTTAAATTAGCGTACCAAGTTGATTTATGTTCTTGTGTTATACCTAATCTAAATCCTAAAGGATGTGTTTTTTGACCCATAAAATTAATCCTTCTAATTTAAAATCAAATTTATTTTTTATTATGTTAATTAATTGCTTTTACAACTACTGTAATATGACAAGTCGGTTTTAAAATTTTGTAAGCTCTACCTTGTGCCCTTGGTCGAATTCGTTTTAATTTTGGGCCTTCATTAGCAAAAACTTCATCAATAATTAAATTTTTTTTATCTAACCCATAATTATGTTTTGCATTTGCAGCAGCTGAATGAACCACTTGCCAAATAGGTCCACCAGCATTATATGGTAAAAATTCTAAAATCATTAATGCTTCTTGATATGAACGTCCTCTAATTTGATCTAAAACTCGTCGTACTTTATGAGAAGACATACGAATATATTTAGCTACTGCTTTAACTGATTGAGAGTTTGACATAGATAATTGTTTCTAATATATAAATATTCACTAAGTTTTTAATAAAAAACTAACTACTATTTAATAGTTTTTTTCTTTAAGAAATTAAAAAATACAGAAATTTTCTGAACTTTTTAAATGGTTGAAACTACTAAAAAAAGTTACCATAATGATTCTTGTTTTTTTACTGGTACCCTAGTTTTATAGAAAAGCTTGATTGTTATATAACTAAATAGCTCCGAAGTTTGTGAGTCTTTCGTAAGAAATTTATTAGTTTTTATTAATTCTTCAATATAAACTTCACGAATCCAAATATCGAAAAAATTAATAGAAAAATTGTTTTGTAATGAAAGAATTGGTGAATATAACAATGCTAAAAGATTATTTCGTTCAATTGGATTTGCTTTTAATAAATATAAAATATCATCAATTGCATAATAAATATATTTATTGTGAAAACTATTTAAAATAGCTTTTTCTATTGACGATAATTTTTTTTCATACTTTATTTGAAATGTTTGTGATATAATCTCATTAGACTTAGGATACTGAAGAGGTTTTCCTTCACTTCTTGTATTGGATTTATGTTTTTTTGTGATTAAAAATTCTTCATTACAGCGACATCTATTCTTATAGAGAATTTGATTCATTTCTTAGTTGTTCTTTTATCTAACGCTTTGTTTTTCTATCAGCTTTAATATGAGATCTAAAATTTCTTGTTGAGACAAATTCTCCTAATTTATGACCAACAAGTTGATCAGAAATAAAAATTGGTACATGTTGTTTTCCGTTATATACTGCAATAGTAAATCCTACCATGCTAGGTAATATAGTTGATGAACGAGACCATGTTGTAATGGTATCTTTTTTACCAGTTTTATTTAATTTATTAATTTTTTTTAGTAAATGATAGGCTACAAACGGACTTTTTTTTAATGATCTTGGCATCTTGAAAATATTTTTCTTATTTTTAAAACAGTTAAATTATTTTTTAAGAACGACGACGAAGAATGTAAGCATCACTTAATTTTTTTCTTTTTCTAGTTTTTATTCCTAAAGCCGGTTTACCCCATGGAGTTAACGGGCGAGTTCTACCAATTGGTGCTCTTCCTTCTCCCCCACCATGTGGATGATCACAAGGGTTCATAACCGATCCTCGAACAGTTGGACGTTTTCCTAACCAACGAGTTCTACCAGCTTTTCCACTTTTAACTAAGAATGCTTCATTATTGCTAACTTCTCCAATTGTTGCAAAACATTCTTTCCGAACTAAACGAATTTCTTTTGAAGGTAATCTTAGAGTAATATAATCTCCTTCTTTTGCTAAAATTTTTGCTGAAGTTCCTCCTGCTCGAACAATTTGTCCTCCACGGTTAGGGATTAATTCAATATTATGAATTGAAGTACCTAAAGGAATCTCGTCTAGGGGTAAACTATTTCCAACGTTTAACAATGAACCAGAGCCAGACATAATACTGTTTCCAACCTCTAAATTTTTAGGTTGTAAAATATATCGTTTTTCTCCATCAACATAATAAATTAATGCAATTCGAGCATTCCGGTTTGGATCATATTCAATTGCCGCTACTTTTCCTTCAATTCCGTATTTATTACGATTAAAGTCAATAATTCTGTAACGTTTTTTATGCCCTCCACCTCTATGACGAATAGTAATAACTCCTCTATTATTTCGTCCTTTATTACGCTGATTTTTTTGAAGTAAACTTTTTTCAGGTTTAGTTTTTGTAATTTCACTAAACGTTGATAAAGCACGATTTCTTGTACCTGGTGTATATGATTTATAAAGACGAATACTCATATTATTTTTTTATTTATTAACTATCAGTAAATAAGTTTATTACATCGCCTTCTGATAAAGTTACAACTGCTTTTTTATATTGAGGTTTCCAACCAATATATTTGCCAACACGTTTTTTTTTCCGTGGAAGACGGCATGTATTAATTTTCACAACTTTTACATTAAATAAATATTCAATAGCGGTTTTAATTGTAATTTTATCCGAGTAACGATCCACGACAAAACTATATTGATTGTTTTCCAAAAGTCGTGTAGCTTTATCTGTAATAATCGGATATTTGATAACTTGTGTATTACTACGAGAAAAATCTGAAGAATTAATCACAATAAATCTCCTTTATATAATTTATTGCTAATGGCGTTAATATAATTTGCTTTGCTTTTAATAAACTAAGAGTATTTAAACTTGAAACAGAAATTAACTCAATATTTTGAAGATTCTGGGTAGCTAGCTTTAATGCTGTTGTTTTTTTTGAAACAATTAGCAATACCTTCTGATCTAAATTGATTGAACAATTTTGACAAACTTTTAAAAAGTTTTTTGTTTTTGGTTCAGTAATCTCATTTTCTAAGTTTTCAATGATTAAAATGTTATTCTTTTTGTTATAAAGTAAAGTTTGTAAAGCTAGGCGTCGTTCTTTTTTGTTTAATTTTAATGTAATTTTTCTAGGTTTTGGACCAAAACTTACACCACCACCTTTCCATAATGGTGATCTATTTGAACCAGCTCTTGCTCTACCAGTACCTTTTTGACGCCAAGGTTTACGGCCTCCACCTCGAACTTCACTTCGAGTTTTTGTTGAAACTGTACCTTGTCTCTTAGAATTAAAATGTCTTAAAAGATCTTTATGTAATAAATAATTTCCTGATGCTTCTAAAACATTTAATTTTAATTCATGATTAGACTCGAATTCTAATTGTTTACCATTTATATCTAATGGAGTATATGTTATAAGTTTTTGAGTGGTCATACTTTCTTTTAATATATTTATTTTCTAATTTCAGTTATTCTATTCTTATAGACTAAAGTTTTGAGTTTTCCTATCCCTCTTGTTTTTACATTTTTACTTGCCATTCTTGTATCAAACTCTTATTTGGAAATATGACATATCTTAATAAATAACAGCGATATTTGAAATACATTAGTAAATGGTTAGAACCAAAACTGAATCCTATTTAATCCAATTTCATTATTTGCTAGATAAATAAAATTATTATTGTATTGTATCTGAAGGAATAATACTTAATAAATTACCAGATTTTCCTGGAACAGACCCTTTTACTACTAAAATATTTTCTTCTAAATTTATTTGAATAACTTTTAATTTTCTAATTGTTGTAATTTGATTTCCTAATTGACCTGCCATTTTTTTACCAGGTAAAACACGACCAGGAGTAGTTCCCATACCAATAGAGCCCGGTTCACGATGGTTTTTAGAACCATGCGTCATTGGACCTCGAGTGAAGTTATGGCGTTTTTGAAGACCAGAAAATCCTTTACCAACACTTTTTCCTCTTATATTAACAAGTTGTCCTGGGGCAAACGAGTCAACATTTAAGACTTGACCAATTTGAAAATTTTCAACGTTATTTACCCTAAATTCTTTCAAGTATTTTAAAGGTTGAATATCTGATTTTTGTAAATGACCTAATTCTGGTTGAGTTAATGCTTTGCTTGAAACATTACTATACCCAATCTGAATTGAATCATAGCCATCTTTTGACTTAGTTTTTACTTGTGTTACAATACAAGGACCAACTTTTAAAATTGTAACAGGAATAATATTACCTGACTCATCAAAAATTTGAGTCATGCCAATTTTATTGCCTAATAAGCCTATACCCACAATATTCCTCCAAATTTCTTTTATATCTATTAACTTTGCTTTCAATTTGTTTTACTGACCTTAGATAAACTAATTAAAATTAGTAAATCATTTTTATTAGTTTAAAAAAATTAGTGATTTTTGTCTATATAGGATATATTAACAATCTTATTAAAAAATAAAAATTTTACGGAAGTTTTAGTTATTCTTAATTAGGTTTTAAATTTATAATTTTATTAAAAATATAAATTATAAAAAATAATAAAAATGGCAAAAGTTGTAGGAATCGATTTAGGAACAACAAACTCTGTAGTTGCTGCAATTGAAGGAGGTCAACCAAGTGTAATTATTAATGCTGAAGGATTAAGAACAACTCCGTCAATTGTAGCATATACAAAAAAACAAGAATTATTGGTAGGTCAAATTGCAAAACGTCAAGCAGTTATTAACCCAGAAAATACTTTCTTTTCAGTAAAAAGATTTATTGGTTCAAAAGAAAGTGAAATGTCAGAAGAGTCAAAAAAATTACCATATAAAGTAGGAAAAGATCAAAACGATAATATAAAAATTAAATGTCCCGCATTAAATAAAGATTTTAGTCCAGAAGAAATTTCTGCACAAGTTTTACGAAAATTAATTAATGATGCAACAAGTTATTTAGGTCAAGAAGTAACTCAGGCCGTTATTACTGTACCAGCTTATTTCAATGATTCGCAAAGACAAGCAACAATGGATGCTGGAAAAATTGCCGGAATTGAAGTTTTAAGAATTATTAATGAACCAACAGCTGCCTCATTAGCATACGGATTAGATAAAAAGCAAAATGAAACAATTTTAGTTTTCGATTTAGGTGGTGGGACATTTGATGTTTCAATTTTAGAAGTTGGTGATGGTATTTTTGAAGTTTTGTCAACTGCTGGTGATACAAATTTAGGGGGTGATGATTTTGATAATGTTTTAGTAAACTGGTTAATGAATGATTTTAAGCAACAAGAAGGAATTGATTTATCTACTGATGTTCAAGCTTTACAACGTTTGACAGAAGCAGCTGAGAAAGCAAAAATTGAACTATCAACAGTTGAAAAAACAACTATTCATCTACCATTTATTACGGCTGATAAAACTGGACCAAAACATATTGAAAAGGAATTAACAAGAGAAGTTTTTGAGAATTTATGTGAAAAATTAATTAATCGTTGTCGTATTCCTGTTGAAAAAGCTTTAAATGATGCAAGATTAGATAAATCAGACATTAATGAAGTTGTATTAGTTGGAGGATCAACCCGTATTCCAGCAATTCAAAAGTTAGTAGAATCACTAACAAATAAAAAACCAAATCAGTCTGTAAATCCTGATGAAGTAGTTGCTATTGGAGCTGCAATTCAAGCAGGCATTTTAGCTGGTGAAATTAAAGATATTTTATTATTAGATGTGACACCGTTATCGTTAGGTGTAGAAACATTAGGTGGAGTAATGACAAAAATTATTGCTCGAAATACAACTATTCCAGTTAAAAAAGCAGAAATGTTTTCAACAGCAGTAGATAATCAAACTAATGTAGAAATTCATATTTTACAAGGTGAACGAGAATTAGTTACCGGTAATAAGAGTTTAGGTAACTTCCGATTAGACGGAATACCACCTGCTGACCGAGGTGTTCCTCAAATTGAAGTTACATTTGACATTGATGTTGATGGAATTTTATCAGTAAAAGCAAGAGAGAAAGAAACAGGCGTAGAACAATCAGTAACTATTCAAGGTGCATCAAATTTAAGTGAAAATGAAGTAGAAAAAATGTTAACTGAAGCAGAAAAATATGCTTCAGCTGATAAAGAAAAACGACAAAATATTGATCTAAAAAATCAAGCCGAAGCATTATGTTTTGAAGCTGAAAAAGAATTATCTCTGTTTAAAGATAATATTTCTGAAGATAAACAAAAAGATATTACAAAATTAATTGAAAGTATTCGAAATGAAATTCAAACTGATAACATTGAGTCAGTAAAATCAAAAGTGGAAAACTTAAAAGTAGCTATGAAAGAGATGATCGAAGCAAAATCATCAAATTCAGATCCAATGTCGAATTTAAATGATTTATAGTGTCATATATTATATTTTAAAAAGTTTAAGTGAACCTTATGGTTCACTTAAACTTTTACTATCATCAACAATAATACATTCTGTAGTTAAAATCATACTGGCAATGGAAGTTGCATTTTGTAATCCGGAACGAGTAACTTTAGCTGGATCTACAATACCTTCATCATACATATTTCCAAAAGTATTTTTAGCAGCATTGTAGCCAATTTCAAATTCTTGTTGTTGAACTTTTTCAATTATAACTGGACCATTTATACCCGCATTTTCAGCAATTCTTCTTAATGGTGCTAAAATTGCTCTTGAAATAATCACAGCTCCAATTAACTCATCTTCTTTTAAATTATTTTTTGCCCATGTTACAAGATTTTCTGAGAGATGAGCTAAAGTAGCTCCACCACCTGGAACAATACCCTCTTCTACTGCAGCTCTGGTTGCATTAATAGCATCTTCTAAGCGTAATTTTTTGTCTTCCATTTCAGTTTCAGTAATAGCACCTACTCGAATTACTGCAATACCGCCTGACAATTTAGCAATTCGATCTTGTAATTTTTCTTTTTCATAACCAGTTTCTGCAATGTTAACTTGTTTTCGTAATTGTTCGCAACGGATATTAATTTGATCTAAAGTTTGTCCAGTTGCAACAATAGTTGTTGTATCTTTTGTAACTATTATTCGGCGTGCTTGACCTAATAGATTTAATTGAATGTTATCTAAACTTAAACCAGCATCTTGAGTAATTACCGTTCCACCTGTTAAAATAGCAATATCTTCTAACATTTGTTTCCGTAACTCACCAAACCCAGGTGCTCGAATTGCCACTACATTCACAATTCCACGCAACTTATTTAAAATTAATGTTGCTAAAGCTTCTTTTTCAACATCTTCAGCGATTATTAGTAGTGGACGTTTAGTTTTTGTTATTTGTTCTAAAATTGGTAATAAATCTTGCTGTACTAATGTAATTCGTTTATCTGTTAAAAGGATATATGGATTATCGTAGGAAACCTCCATTTTTTCAGTATTTGTTATAAAATAAGGAGAAATAAACCCTTTCTCTAATTTCATACCTTCTGTTATTTCTAATTCTGTTGTAATTCCTTTTCCTTCTTCTAATGAAATAACACCTTCTTTCCCTACTTTTGATAATGCATCAGCTATTAATGATCCAATAACGTCATCGTTACCTGATGAAATAGAAGCAACTTGTTGAATTGACTGAATATCCTCTACAGGTTGAGCAAATTCATTAATTTGAGTTACTAAATATTGTGCTGCTTTTTCCATTCCTAATTTAATTGAAATCGGGTTTGCTCCTGCGGCAACGTTTTTTAATCCTTCTTTTACCATTGCATATGCTAATACTGTTGCAGTAGTTGTTCCATCTCCAGCAACATCATTAGTTTTAGACGCAGCTTGTCGAATTAAAGAAACTCCAGTATTTTCAATATGATCAGGTAACTTAATTTCTTTAGCAATAGTTACCCCATCATTCACGATTTGTGGCGATCCATAAGATTTTTCTAAGACGACATTTCTTCCTTTTGGACCTAATGTAACTGAAACAGCTTCTACCATTATTTCCATTCCACGTTCTAAAGCTCGTCGAGCATTGTCTTTATATAAAATTTTTTTCGCCATATTATTAAATTACTTTTTTTGACTTTCAAGTTAAAAATGTTTAAAGCACTTATTTAATTCAAATTTTATTAATTTTGCAAGTTTAAAATCTAATTTTATTAAACTTTTCTAAAACTTTACTAAAGTTTGATTATTTAGTACAATATATTTATAATTGTATTATGGGCTTGTAGCTCAGTGGACTAGAGCACGTGGCTACGAACTACGGTGTCAGGGGTTCGAATCCCTTCTTGCCCAATACTAAAATTTATAAACTTTATTTTGATATTGTTCAAAATTATGGGGTGTCGCCAAGTGGTAAGGCTGCGGACTTTGACTCCGCCATTCGTAGGTTCAAATCCTGCCACCCCAGTTAACCCAAACTTCTATACTATAAAGTCTGATTATAATTCAACCTTATAAATACAATTATTATAGTTACTATTTTTCTAAAAGCGTAAATTAGTAATATCGGAAATAGTCTTAGAAAGATAAAACTATATAGGCAATAGTATCTCATTTAAAAAACCGTATTCAATATTTTAAGAGCAATTTTAAAAAGAAATTTAAAGAATCTAAAGAAAAACGAAAATCTTTCATTATAGGTTTTCCAACTATTGTAGGTAGTTTTGGTTTAACATTATTTGGTCGGATATACCAAAAGGAAATCCAAAACCTAATTCTCCTTTCTCTAAATAGTAACGTGTCTATATTGTCCTCCAAATTATTAGTTTGAACTATGAAATATTTTACTCAAGCCAAGGTAAGTGAGCCTATTCCAAATATACTCTTAACGACTGATAAAATGTTTTCTAATTCTAATAAATTAAGTTTGTTTAAATTTATAAGTATAGACATTTTTGTAGAGAGATATACTATAGAAACTATAGTATAATTTTTCAAAATTTTAAATTCTTATGTCAAATAAGCTTAAACTTATTTCTCAGACAATTGATCAGTGCTCAAAAGAACAACTTCAAAGCATTTTTTCTTCACTAGCAGATTTGCCTGTTTCTTCAACGAAAGCAGAAAAGATTAATCATTGTTTAAACCCGGAATTAGGAGCATATGGATTCAAGAGTTACACCTCTCCTGATAAAACGATGGTTTTAGTAAATGACGAAACAGTTTGTAAAGTCATAGATTTCTTAGATAAGAAAGGATATCAACCGTACTTTACAAACGAACAAATTGATCGTATTAAGGCGATAGCCAAAGTTGCAGATACTAATAAAGTTGATATTTACTGGGCCCAAAGTGGGATTGCAAAAAAGTATTATTATTTTAAACAGTATGGATTTAATGGTGTTAATCTCTATAATGCTCTGAGTGTAAATACTATTAATAATGCTGCTGCTAGTCTCTCATCAACTGGAGCTGCTGGACTCTCTATGGCTGGTGTGATAGCACTTAGTTGGACTAGTAGTCTTTTTTTTTTTCAACATTAGAAAATTATATCCCAAATAGCATGCCTAGAATTAAAATGTCTATCTGTGGAACAAAAGTTGTAACAGCTCTTCCGATACGTTGCTTAGAATGGACTTCTAATCAAATGATAGGTTTCGCTGAGAATATTATTTTTGGACGTGCGCTACCAACAAATATAACAGAGGTTTAGAAACTTAATGTAGGTCCAAAACTAAAAGAGATTGAAAAACTTAAGAAACCAATCTTGAATTTGCTTGTGCAAAAATTGAACCTTTTTCATATATTCCATATATTATTAGTAGTTAATTCCTGTGCGTCAGAAAGACTAGCATTAGAAATTATTTTCTAATTTTTTTTCTATCAAATCATATTCTTCTAAAAGTTGGATTAATTGAATAAAAAATCTTTTTATTTTTATTCTTTGTTTAAAATAGATGGATAAGAATCTAGCAATTCTCGTATAAAAAATTCCTTTTAAATATTCACAGAACTAAAAACTTTGATAACTTCAAATCGAAAATAAAATTCATATTTTGTAGCTTTTTATTGAAAAAAAATAAGGGAAAAGAAAAAGCTATGCGTAATAAAATAACTCTTCTGCTATCCAAACTTTTGCAATCAAAAAATTTTGTTTGCCTTTCTATTATTTTACTTCTGGAATTGTAACTAAACTGCGATATTGAGTATCACTGAAAGATTTAATAAATGAGTTGGTTTTAAGTCCATTAAAAAACTTTACCAATTTTTGTAATTGATAATAATTCTTAGATTCTTTTTTATATTTTAAAAAATCCTGAACTCGAAAAGTTACTAATCGGTAAAAAGTTGATCCTAAAGAACCTATTTCCTAATCCAAGTTTTGAGCATAAACCAAAAATTGTAAGAAGGTAAAAAATTTTTTACGATCAATAACTGACCTGTCCATACGGACTTTAATTTCAAACCTAATACTTCGTATTAGTCGTAATTTAACAACTAACCAATCCAGTGTCTGTATTAATGTAGACTATACTTTCAATCTTATCTTTTTCCAAAAAAAACTAGGGCACCATAGGTTATATTATCAATAACAGACTTTCTCACTTAATTCTGAAGTGCTATATCTATATGTTTCGATCATGTAGATTATCAGAATTTACTAAATAAGCTAATCTATCTTCATACTCTAAGCTTCTCACATATTGGTTATCGAAACTGTCCGGTATGAGTCTTGGGGTAATATATCAGAGTGATAAAATTTATTACCCATCTGCGAAAACTCAATAAAAAGCCTAGTACTATTTTATCTATTAACTATAATTATTAACTTACCATCTTGCTCAAATTTAAAATCAAAATCGAGTTTGGTTTCTTTTAATTTTTTTATTAAAAAAAAAACATTAAAAACTACTTAATTTTTCTTCCTTTTCAATTTTTTCCAATTTTTACTGGGTAGCGATTCTAGCTTTGAGAAAAATGATTTCAGACTCAGATCTTGTTAGCTTTTCTTAAAAAAGTTTGAACTCTTTAGTTTAAACTTAAGAATTTAATTTTGATTCAGAGGTTCCAAATAAAAAATAAACTAAAGCTGTTTTTTTATTTTGCCTAATAGTAGTTTTCATTTTTGTTAAAAAAAAAGTAGAGATTGGTTATTAAGATATCGAATTTAGATATACTCGTCTCTAACGCGTAGAGAAAAAAACCTTGTCAGGATCAATTTTTCTATTTTTTCGTATTTAAATCTTCATTAACTGCTTAATAAAGAAATCGATGTCAATCAGAAATCTCGATAGGTTAGAGTTAGTTCCAAGTCAGAACAATCCAATTCGTCCACTAAATCTTAAACGAAGGAATTAAAAAATAATAGGATTTCAGATAAAAATATTTGGATAGAGGTTGGATTGACTGCCGATTCAATTCAAAACGCCTCATCTTTAATGAGCTAATTAAAAAAGAATTGAAAGAAAATTATTTGTAAATGGTGATCAAAATGGCTTGGTATAGTAGAGACACCTTAAGTTTTTTAAAGTTGCAAGAAAAACTTTAAAAAACACATCACTTTCGTTTTCAATAAATTAATCAAAAAGGAAAAAGATTAATCAAATTAATTTTCAAACTGCGAATTTAGTGGTCAATTGAATTTCATTCAATATCAAAGATTTTACAGATCCAAAATCAATTTCTAAAATTACTGTTTATTTATCTCAATAATTCAGTTTTAATCCCTCTATTAAAGACAATTATAAAAACAATCTTGAAGACTTCATTTTTAAAAATAAAAACCGATTTCAAGTTTCATTTATTAGATAGATTACGTTTATTAATATATATTACGTTAAGAAAAAGTTGTTTTTAATTTACAGAACTTGCATAATTAAAGTAAAATACGATTATTATAATTTATTTGGTCTTAATGAAAAATGAAACTATGGAAGCTAAAATTCAGTTTATAAAAGGTCTTGATGAAAAAGTATTACCCGATGTTCGTTTAACTCGCTCAAGAGATGGAAGTACTGGAACTGCCACATTTCGATTTAAAAATCCTAATATATTGGATAAAAATACAGCTAAAGAAGGTGAAATAACTGGTATGTATTTAATTGATGAAGAAGGAACATTGGAAACACGTGATGTAAACGCTAGATTTGTCAATGGAAAACCTGAAGCAATTGAATCCATTTATATTATGAAAAGTCCTGAAGCTTGGGATCGTTTTATGAGATTTATGGAAAGATATGGTGAAACCAATGGTTTAGTTTTTACTAAAGCCAATTAGCTGAAATAATTTACAACAATTCAAAAATGCAAATATCATTAAAATGGATTAACGAATTAGTAAATATTGAATCAATTAACTTGGACACTTTAATTGAAAAATTAACACTTAGTGGGTTTGAAGTAGAAGAAACCTTAAAAATAAAAATAGAAAATAAAATTCAACTTGTATTAGATATATCAGCTACAGCAAATCGCTCTGATAGTTTATCTAGTCAAGGTATTTCAACAGAAATCGCTACTTTATTAAATAAGTCAGCTAAAATTTCCCCTTATTCCATTAAAGATTTTAACTGGGAACAAAAATTTGCTAGTTTTTCTGAAAATCTTTCTGATGAATATAATTGTTCGATACTTGTGGCAGTTGTTATTGAAAATTTAACTGATCTCACAGTTCCAAAATGGATAAAACAAAAACTTATTAGTTCTGGTATAACTCCAGTAAATAACTTATTAGATTTTCAAAATTATATTTTATTAGAAACTGGGTATCCTTTTGAATTTTATGATTTTGAGAAAATTCGCTCGAAATTAAATGATTCTAATTTTCAATTATCATTTGCAAAAGCTAGAAGTAAAAAAAAATTTTTTGCAAGCAATAATATTACGTATGAATTAGATTCCTCAACTACCATACTGAAAGCTAATGATTTAACACTAAGCATTGCTGGAATAATTGAAAACAAAGACTATCATTATAATGAAACCACAAGTTCAATATTAGTTGAAGGAAGTATTTTTAATGCGTCAAGCATTCGACAACAATCGAGAAGTCTAGGCTTAAGAACCAATCGGTCGGCAAGATATGAAAAATCATTAAAAAATACATATCTATTGCAATCATTGTATAGATTAATTTGTTTACTACGAATTTCAAATCCTAAGTTAATTTGTAAATTTCATACAATAGCTAAAAGGGTTGAGCCAATTTCGGTTCCTATTGTTTTACGATATCAAACAGTCAAAGAGATTCTTGGTCCGATTCAAAACCAGACTCAAAATGAGTTTCATTACTTAACACCTGAAAATATTATAGATTACTTAAATCGTTTTGGTTTTCAATTTTCCTACAATAATTGTTCACTAATATGGGAAGTTGAAGTTCCAGATGTAAGAAGTAACGATCTTACACGAGAAATTGATTTAATTGAAGAAATTGGAAGATTACATGGATTTAATCATTTCCTAACTACTTTGCCAAAAATAAATAGGGTTGGGATTGAAGATCCAAGTTATCAAACACGGAAAAAAATTACTTCTTGCCTTTTAAATTTAGGATTCACTGAATTTATTAATTATTCTTTAGTAAACAAAACAACCTTTTTAGATAATGAAGTTAGATTAATTAATCCACTTTTATCAGATTGTTCAAATTTACGGTTCAGTTTATTACCCAATTTGATTAAAACTCTTCAAGAAAATTTAAAGCAAGCAAATTTATTTATTGAAGGATTTGAATATGGGCATATTTTTTCTAAAGATAAAGATATAAACAAAAAATTTAAAGAAAGAGAATATATCGCTGGTATATTTGGTGGTATAAAAACAAAACCAACGTGGTCAAGTACAGAAGAAGCATTATCTTGGTTTGAAGCTAAAGGAAAAATAGAACAGTTATTTAAACAATTAAATCTATTAACTTATTGGAAAACTTTTCTATCAAATAAAGATAAAATATTACATCCTTATAGAAGTGCCGAAATATTTTTAGCAGACGGAAGAAAACTTGGTATCTTTGGCCAAATTCATCCAATCTTATCTAATCAATTAGCTTTATCTACTCAAATTTATTTATTTGAATTTGATGTTGAGTTAATTCAAAGTCAAATTCAAATGACTAAATTAACTATTTATAGAGAATATACTATATATCCAAAAGTAATAAAAGATTTATCATTTATTATCAACCAAAATACTTCATTTGAAGAACTTCAAATGACACTATATGCGAATGGCACAAAATTCTTATCCGAAATAAGTTTATTAGATGAATATAAAGGAAAAGGGATACCAGAAGGACATACTAGCTTATGTTTTCAATTAACTTTCCAATCTAAAGAAAGAACACTTGAAAATAAAGAAATAGAAAATATTGTAAATCATCTTCAATTAGTTTTAACTACTAAGTTTAATGCTTTTATTCGTAATTAAACAAATTATTTTATAGTGGGAGAGAGTAATTCGAGAAATTTTTTTGAATTACCCTCCTCCAACAATTGTAACAAGTTCGATTCTGTCGTTATTTTTTAAGACAATTTTATTCCAATTTTTTTTATCACAAATTAAGTTATTATATTCCAGAACCAGAAGTGAAGTATTATAGTTAAAATAACTTATTAATTCAGAAATCGTAAATTCTTGATCAGTATAGTATTCATGACCATTTAAGAAAAAATGTTTTAAGTTTGCCATATGTTTATTTAAAAAAGTTTTTTTAAAATGAACTAGACGTTAAGTCCTATTTTTTGTTAAAATGTCAGTAGAAAAGTTTGGCGGGTGTAGCCAAGTGGTTAAGGCAGTGGGTTGTGGTTCCACCATTCGCCGGTTCAAGTCCGGTCACTCGCCCTTGTTGTAACTTTTAGCATTAAGTTTTTTTAAAACTAATTAATTAGAAATTATATCCATTTTATGTCACGTTATCGAGGCCCTAAATTAAAAATTAGTCGACGCTTAGGAGCATTACCAGGTTTAACAACAAAAAAATCAATTAAGATTAATCGTCCTGGAAAAGATGGAGCTGCTAATGCTGATACTGGTAAAAAATTAACTGAATACGGTGTTCGTTTAGAAGAGAAACAAAAGCTAAAATTTAACTATGGATTAACAGAAAATCAATTATATCGATATGTTAAGGAAGCACGTCGTCGTCAAGGAGTAACTGGTTTAATTTTGCTTCAACTATTAGAAATGCGTTTAGATACACTTTGTTTTACATTAGGTTTTGCAAAAAGTATTGCGCAAGCTAGACAATTAGTAAGTCATGGACATATTACTGTAAATAAAAAATTAGTAAATATTCCTAGTTTTCAATGTCGTTTAAATGATATTATTGGAATTAAAGATAAGATTAGCTCAAAAACTTTAATTGAAAATAATATTAAGAACAATAAACTAAATGACACTCCAGCTCATTTAAAGTTTGATAATTCTAAACTAGAAGCAATAGTTTTAGATTATTGTGATAGAGATGATGTATCATTAAAACTTGATGAATTACTTGTAATTGAATACTATTCACGTCGTTAAGCTTTAAACTCTTATATTATATTATAGGCTTAATTTTTATTAAACAAAAACAATTTATAATTATATGTTAAAACTACGATTAAAACGAACAGGAAGAAAACGTTCTCCATCATATCGATTAGTTATTATGGAAAATACATTTAGACGTGATGGTCGACCAATTGAAGAAGTTGGATACTATAATCCTATTACAAAACAATATAAGTTTAACACTGAGAAAATTAAAAAATGGTTAAATTATGGTGCAAAACCTACACAAACAGTGTTAACTTTATTAAAAAAATCAGAAATTATTATTTAATCCGTGGAAATATTTATTTCTACGGATTAACTGTTATATATTAAAAACTTTGTTATTATTAGCGAAATTAATTAAAATAAAGATTAAAAAAAGTGTCTATTTTTAAGAGTCCGAAATTTGCTAAAAATGTCTCCTATCGTAAAATTAGAGTTAATCGAAAGTCGATTCTAATCAAAAATAGACACAGGTTCACCAGACTCTAGCTTAGAAAATTTTAATACATCAAAAGTGCTACTAATTCTGTTATCGATAAACGAGCAACATTATAGAATAATCTAGTGATTAATGGCTGTACAACTTTGTATAAATATTTTCTAAGCCCAATAACCGAAATATACCTCACAAACTTGGCCTACTGTTGTATAAACAACACTTTTTCAGAAACCTGTAAAATTGCAAATCCCCCTGGTTTGACAATAGAATCTGGAATTTACCCTAGCACTACAACTCTTTTGCTACTTTTCTTCTAAACCGTAAATTTAAAATTTAAATTATAAAGAACTATTGAAAGCTATGAGTTTTTAATATTTTTTAAATGAATCTCTCTAAGATATTATTATGTTAATTTACACATAGACTTACTATAAAGTAAGAATTATACTATAATATTAGGTAAATCTATAAAACATTCATATTATTAATTATGTCACATTTTACATATATAAAAACTCGTTTTCAAAATTTATTCTACTTAGAAAAAGCTTTAAATAGATTAAATATTGTACATAAAGAGCAAGAAAAGTTTATTTCTAATTGGAATTCCGAGACATATACAAAAAATTTAGTGATTCCGCAATCAAATGGTTATGACATTGAATTTGTTTGGAATGGTCAAGAATACGAATTCGTTGTTGATATGAGTTTTTGGGAACAACCCTGTCCAATTGAAAATTTTATTGACAAAATTGCTCAACAATATGCTGGTGAAGTGATTATAGGTGAAAGTCAAAAAATGGGTTTCCAACCAATCAAATATCAAAAAAATGCGGACGGATCAAACACATTAGTTTTAGAGCGTTGGAACAATAACAAAAATTAGTAATAGTAAATCCTCTTTTTGTTAAAAATTGAAAGATATTATTTATCCAAAAAAATTAAAAGGCAGAGACAATAAATTTGTTCAACACTTGATTCTGAAAGAGAAAGCTAAAAAGTAATTCTTTATAGTTTATTTATGCTTCAGAAAAAACTTATGCTGTATTGGTTATTTGTATATTCGGAAATAATAAGACCTATATTTAATTTAGTTTTATCGAGTCTACAGGAACTTTTTAATGCTAGTGGTATTAAAGAATTCAAATCAACCACTAAATTTTCAATTTGAAAATTTAGTGGTTGATTTAGTCTCTTTTTCTTTGTCTTTAACTAATTATAATATTTCTCAATTAAGAATTCTATTATCAAAAATTTAGACCATTACTAAAATTTAAGCGATTTCTTAGAAAAGACCAACATTTAATAAAGTCTTCTAAGTACATAGTAGATTTTTTGTTCTATTAAAACTTTTTAAAATATATACATTTTTCACTTAACTTTAGAAAATTTTTAAGTGTACGTTATGGAATGTACCATATTATTTAAATTTACTTCTTTTAATATGCTTCATATGTTTCAAAAAATAAAAATTTTCTGTCGATATAAAAAGAAAGTGTCCGAACCTGAAAAAACTAAAAGAAACTTAGAACAAATAATTGCTTTTTCTTCTATATCATCTCTTCCAATTTATCTAGATAGCAATGGCATGTGTTACAAACTCGATATATTATTATCTGATAAGAGTGAGAATTTCATGTTAGAATCATTCTATAAAACAAAATTGCCCAGTTTTGAAAGTTTTGAAAAAACAAACAAAATTCTCCTAAACTCAAAAGATTTTAAAAAGTTAATAATTTCTCATCAAAGTTATATTAATGATGTATCAGAAATGACTGGTCGAAGTCGTGAGCAGGTTATGTTAGATTTTGCTAAGTATCACCACAATCGTGAATTTGTTATTCAAGCGACAGGTATTTCTGGACTTATTCATAAAGTTACTAACACTGCTTATGTAACTGGATCAGCTATGCAATCAGTTGTTGCTACAGCAACTTCCCATATTTCAGGTGTTACCGGTACATCTTTTATTGGTGCCACTCCAAGCTTAGTCATATTTGTTCCTCTACTTGGAGGAATATTTTTTAGCGCATTAGAACGAGTAACTGCAAATACACCAATACAACCTATTTGCATAGTAGCGCGAGATGTATGTTTAATACCACCCAAAATTTTTGAGATTGCCTATAACGAGATACTTATTGGGCCAGTTTTAAGAGTATTGGGGATTGATGTCCCATTAAATGTAACATCAATGTTGAAGTTCGGAAAAGGGACACAGACTATCATGGGTAGTCTTGTAAATGCCACAATAGCAAGTATTCATGCAGCATTGCCTAATAGTTTGTTAAAATAAGGTATAGTTTTAATTTTAACTATAAAAACTATTTTCAAATTTTAAATTGGAGAATTCTGACATGATTGGAAACGTTATTAAACTTTCAACGGATATATTAAAAGGAATTAACGCAAGTGTGTGGGGTAGAATTGAAGAAGCAGAAAAAGTCGGTAAAATTGTAAAAACAGGTCTTTCCGGGTCTGATGTTGTAATTGGTACAAGCCATGCTTTTGAAGATTTTGCTTTTAACGATGTTGTTTGTGGGACCCTAGATGTTATAGGGAGTGTATCGAGTACCCTTGGATTAGTTTTAGGAAATGTTCCTGCAACTAAAAATTTGAAGTTGAATTCTAGAAGAAGTTATATAGACTTTGTAAACAAAACTACTTAAGGATTAGACTGTGACTGCTGACTAAGGTCTTAAGAAAAGTATAAAATTTTATTATGAATAAAAACAATTCAAATCGAAACTATTCGATATATAGTTTACTTAATTAAAAGTCAAGATAATAAATAATAATTTGGTTGTTTATTTCTAAACCTTTAATTTTAAAAATTAAAGGTTTAGAAGAACTAGAAATTAGCCGTTAACAGCTGGAGCTGTTAAAGCAACTGGTAATACTTCGCCTGATGCTAAATCTAATGGGAAGTTGTGCGCGTTACGTTCGTGCATTACTTCCATACCTAAGTCAGCACGGTTGATGATGTCAGCCCATGTGTTAATAACACGACCTTGAGAATCAACAACTGATTGGTTGAAGTTGAAACCGTTTAAGTTGAACGCCATTGTGCTAATACCCATAGCAGTTAACCAGATACCTACAACTGGCCATAAAGCTAAGAAGAAGTGTAAAGCACGAGAGTTGTTGAATGAAGCGTATTGGAAGATTAAACGACCAAAGTAACCGTGTGCTGCAACGATGTTGTAAGTTTCTTCTTCTTGACCGAATTTGTAACCGTAGTTAGTAGATTCGCTTTCAGTTGTTTCACGAATTAAAGAAGAAGTTACTAATGAACCGTGCATAGCTGAGAATAAAGAACCACCAAATACACCAGCAACACCAGCCATGTGGAATGGGTGCATTAAAATGTTGTGCTCAGCTTGGAATACGATCATAAAGTTGAAAGTACCAGAGATACCTAAAGGCATACCATCAGAGAAAGAACCTTGACCAATTGGGTATACTAAGAATACTGCAGATGCTGCTGCTACTGGAGCAGAGAATGCTACGAAAATCCAAGGACGCATACCTAAACGGTAGCTTAATTCCCATTCACGACCCATGTAAGCTGCAACGCCTAATAAGAAGTGTAATACGATTAGTTGGTAAGGACCACCGTTGTATAACCATTCATCGATAGAAGCTGCTTCCCAAATTGGGTAGAAGTGCATACCGATAGCGTTTGAACTAGGAATAACCGCACCACTGATGATGTTGTTACCGTATAATAATGAACCTGCTACTGGCTCACGGATACCATCGATGTCCACTGGAGGAGCTGCGATGAAAGCGATGATGTAGCAAGAAGTAGCTGTTAATAATGTAGGGAACATTAAACAACCAAACCAACCGATGTATAAACGGTTTTCAGTACTAGTAATCCAACCGCAGAAACGTTCCCATAATGAAACGCTTTGACGTCTTTCTAAAGTTGCTGTCATAAAAAATTTTTGTAATTATAATTCTTCCCAAGTATTTGACTTGTTATATAAAATTATAAAACAAAGTTAATATTTTTATCAGTTGTTTACTTTATAAATTTAAAAAATTCTAATTCAAAATCAAAAAGAGCTCTATTAGTCGTTCCACCAATGAAAAGTTTATCTTTTTTTTGAATAATCCAAATTTGTGAGTAAGTAATATAACTTATTAAAGTGCTGAACATTAAAAAGAAGAAACCAATATATATAATTGGAATACCTGGATCTGTTTTAATCTGTAAGCCAGTTGAACTAATAATCTCAGATAAAGTAATCGGTCGATCAAAAGTAATACTTTCATTTAACTCAATATTTCCAAGAAATTTACCTTTTTCATTATAAATAGAACAATAACCTTCAAGGTTATCAATAATAGCAATAATGCCATCGTTTAAAGAATTATTATTAGCAATCCACGTTAACCAAACTTTGTTTTTATCATTTAAAATATTTACTAACGAATATTCAATCATTTCATTTTTTAAATTTTGAAATCTTAATCCAATTAAATTCCAATCAGTTTGATAATAATAAATTCCTTTATAGACTAAAGGATAATTTACAGAAATAGTTTTTCTAGTAACTTCATTTCCTTTGTTATTTAAAATAGAAATATCTGAATAAAATTGTGATATTGTTCTATTTTTTGTATAGGTAATCCAAAAATCATTGATTCGAGCTGATGTATTTGGGATAATGGTAAATTGACCATTGTTTATAACATTTTGAATATGAAAATTTTCAGTTTTTGGAACAATTTCTTGAGCTTTAAAACCAAATAATGAGCCAATAATTGTTCCAACTAAAACGAAAATCATACTAAAATGAACAATTATAGGTGCAATTCTACCAATTAAACCTTTGTAACAATAAATAATATTTTTTTGTTGAAAAATAGAATACTTTTCTTGTTGAATTTTTGATAGAATTTTGTTCAAAGAAAAATTGTTTAGAATTGTAGAAATTTTTAATCGGTAAAATTGACCTGTTGTACGAAAAAATTGACATCTTCTAGCAATTTTTAATGATGGCAATTGTTGTAAAAAGGTACACGAAATTAAGCTTAATCCAAATAAAACGATTAATGTATAAAACCACAATGTTTTGTAAACATGATCTAAACCAAATTGAATAATATAATCCCAGGTTAAAAATCCAAAAACTGGATTTGTTAAAGGATAGTTTAATTTGTAGGTTTCAATAGATTGATCTTGCTCAATTATTGTCCCAGTAATACTAAAAAAACTAATTAGTAATAAAATGAAAATTGAAAATCGTAAATCTGCTACTACTCGAAAAATTTTTTGTTTCATCGAATGTCTTAAATTAAATATATATATGTTTAGAAGAAGCTAAGCGAATTCGACCTGATGAAGCCCAGTTTTGTAATTTTCTCATTTGATCAGTTTCAAGATGTGCTAATGGAATTAATTCTTTTAAAGCTAAACAAATATCATCTGTTGTAAATTCTCGTTTTTCATAAAATGCTTGATACATTCCTTCAATAATACTTTGACGAATTTCTGCACCTGAAAATGATTCTGAAGCTTGTGCTAATTTTGAGTAATCAAAGGATTCAAAAGTATTTGGTCTAAATTCTTGAATATGAATTTTAAAAATTTCTTCACGCTCATCTTGCCTTGGAAGATCCAAAAAAAAGATTTCATCAAATCTACCTTTTCTAATAATTTCTAAAGGTAAAAGATCAATATTATTAGCTGTAGCAATAACGAAAACTGGTCTGGTTTTTTCAGATAACCAACTAATAAAAGTTGCTAATACTCGGTTACTTGTTCCACTATCACCTCTATTATCAGTATTTGTAAAAGCTTTGTCAATTTCATCAATCCAAAGAATACAAGGAGAAATAGTCTCAGCTACATTTATCATTTGACGAAGACGTGATTCAGATTCACCAACAATACCACCAAATAGTTTGCCTACATCTAATTTTAATAAAGGTAATTGCCAGTCATTCGCAATAGCTTTGGCGGTTAAAGATTTTCCAGTTCCTTGAATGCCAATTAGTAACAATCCTCGAGGAGTAGGAAGACCGTAATTAGAAGCTTGAATACCAAATGCAGTTTTTCGTTTTCTTAACCAATCTTTTAAATTATCTAAGCCACCTAAGTTAGCAATTTTTTCATTCACTGAAGAATATTCTAAAATTTCTGTTTGACTTATAATTTGTTTTTTTTCACTTAGTAGAACTGCAATACTATTGTCATCAATTGTTTTATAAGTTGCAATAATTTTTGATAATACTCGTCTAATTCGTTCAAGTGATAAACCTTGGCAAGCTCGAGTAAGATTTTCGAATAGTTGTGAATCGATTTTTATTTTCAATGAATTTACTAATCGATTTAATTCTTGACTAATTTCATCTTCTAAAGGTAATTGAAATTCTAAAATAGTTATTAAATCTTGTAATTCTTTAGGAATTGTCAAATCTGAGCCAATAATAATTATTGTCTTTGGTTGTAATTTTAGAATACGACTAACATTTCTTAGTTTTCTGGAAATCGAAAGATCACTTAAAAAACGGTTAAAATCTTTTAATAAAAATAATGCTGGTGTTTCAGCATTTAAACGTTCAATTAATTCAAGAGCTTGTAAAGGATTTCTTTTCGCAAAACCTTCGTTGTTTGGATTATTAGTATAACCATCGACAAAATCCCAACTATAAATGCTTCTATTTAAATTTGTTTTTATATTTTTCCGAATTACATATTCTACTCGGTCCTCTTCTATTGTATTAATATAGATTATTGGATAGCGAGCTTTTAAAAAAAGAGCTAATTCGTTATTAAATTTCATAAAATAGTTACTTACAAAATCAGTTTGTTAAATTAGTATTATAGTAATTTAAAATAAAAAATGATTTATTATTAGAGGTAATTAGTTTTAATTACTCTAATAATGTATAATTTATTGACGAAGAGCTAAATTTTTTCGTCCCTTTTTTCGTCGATTACGAATTGTTTTACGTCCTGCGGGGCTTGACATACGTGATCTAAACCCTGAAACTTTCAAAACAGAATAACGGCCTTTATTTGAAAGGGTATGTTTTGTCATAATAATTCAATTAGTTAAAATTTTTATAAAATAAAGGATCTTAGCAAATCATAAATTACTAAGTGTCGTAATAACTCTTCACGTGTCTCAAACATGTAAAAAGCATCTTGTTTATATTCATACAATGGGTTACGTTGACCATAACCTCTCCATCCAACAGCTTCTCTTAATAATGTCATTTTTTGTAAATGCTCGCGCCAAATCCTATCTGTATTTATTAAAATAACACTTCGTTCTAAATTTTCAATAATACCATCTCCATATACGGCTAATTCAATTATTTTTAAATTATAAGTTAGCCAAAACTCATTAAATAAATATAACTTTAATTCTTGTAAATCAAAATCATTTAGAATTGAGTCTTGATCTTCTATATAATCTAGTAGTAAATTTCTTCCAAATAAGTTTTCTACTAATGAAATGGTATATTTATTAGAAAATTTTTCTTCACATAATTCTAATAACAGTTCAGTGATTATTTGTTCTCCATATGCAAAAATATTTTTTTTGACAGAAACACTTTCTAAAATTTGTCTTCTTTCATAATAAACAATATTTCGTTGTTTATTTAAAACGTCATCATAGTCAAACAAATTTTTTCTTTGTTGATACGATCTTTCTTCTACGCGTTCTTGAGCAGAATCTAAACTTTTCGTTATAAATTCTGATTCTAAAGGTGAATCATCAGGAATTTGAGTTTGCATAAAATTTTGAATTTGTGTTCCCCCAAATAAGCGTAATAAATTGTCATCTAAACTTAAGAAAAATCTTGACGTACCAGGATCACCTTGTCTACCACATCTTCCACGTAATTGATTATCAACTCTTCGCGAATCATTGCGTTCTGTTCCAAGAATATATAATCCACCCAAATTCTTAATAATTTTATTGTCTTGTTCTTGATGTTTTTTGTTATAAGAAATTAACTCAGTAATTAAAAATCGTATTGAACCTTGATAAGAAGTAGTAGGAATTGAGATGCGATCATTTTCCCTTAAAATTCTAAGAATATCCAGATCAGATAATTTTAAGAATTTTTGATTACTAATTAAAGATAATAAAACGCTTATAAATCTTTGTGAAATTCCTTCAAACTGATTAATAAAGGAAGCTTTTAAAAGATCTTTATTTTTTGACAATTTATAATTTTTAGATAATGTTAAAATGTCATATAATTCCTTTTGAATTTTAAAATTAATATTACCACCTAAAATAATGTCTGTTCCTCGACCAGCCATATTAGTAGCAATTGTAATATTTCCTTGTTTTCCAGCTTGTGCCACAATTTCTGATTCTCTTCTTACATTTTCAGGCTTAGCATTTAAAATCTGATATGATAATTTATATTCACTTAATAATTGTGCAAGCATCTCTGATTTTTCGACTGTTGTTGTACCAACTAAAACAGGCTGACCTGTAGAAGAAATATCGTTACATGCTTGAGCAATTGCATTCCACTTTGAGAACTGATCTTTATAAATTAAATCAGGTAAATCTTTTCTTCGGTTTGGCTGTGCTGTTGGTATTTCTTCAACTGATAAATTATAAATTTTTTCAAATTCAATTTCAGCTGTTTTTCCTGTCCCAGTCATTCCAGATAATTTAGGATATAACAAGAAAAAATTCTGATATGTAATCGCTGCTACTGTTTCGGTTTTCTGGCGAATTTGTACTTTTTCTTTAGCTTCAATAGCTTGATGTAAGCCATCTCCCCATCGTCGATCTGGCATAATTCTACCAGTAAATTCATCAACAATAATAATTCGATTATTTTGAACAATATAATGAACATTATTAAAATATAAAGCATTAGCTTTAAGCGCATTAATTATATATGGAATCCATGGGTCCCTTGGATTATATAAATCTTGAATGCTTAAAATTTTTTCAATTTGTTTACTACCTTCTTCTGTTAAAATAACATTTTTATTTTTTTCGTCAACTTTATAATGGGTATTTAATTCTAAATAATCTGTAATTTCAGCTGCTACAATATATTTTTCAATTGGAGTTTGAATATTATTAGAAATAATTAAGGGAGTTTGCGCTTCATCAATTAAAATGGAGTCAACTTCATCAACAATACAATAATTAAAAGGTTGCAAAACTACATCAGTTAAATTTAACGCCATATTATCTCGAAGAAAATCAAATGTAACTTCATAATTTGTTACATAAGTTATGTCTGCATTATAGTTTTCTTTTCTTTCAATTGTTGACATCCCATCTTGAATTAATCCCGTATTTAATCCCAAGAATCTATAAATTTGACCCATTGAAACTTGATCTCGATTCGCTAAATAATCGTTTACTGTTACAATATGTACACCTTTTTTTGTTAAAGCGTTTAAAAAAGCAGGTAAGGTAGCTACAAGTGTTTTTCCTTCACCTGTTTTCATTTCAGCAATTTTTTTATCATTTAAAACAAGTCCCCCAAGTAACTGAACATCGAAATGTCTTAAACCTAATGTTCGTAAACTGGCTTCTCTTGTTAGGGCAAATGACTCAGAAATTAATGACTCTAAATTTTGATCTGTTTCATACTGTTTTTTTAATTTTAAACTTTTCGCCCTTAATTCACTATCTGTTAATAGTTTTAACTCACTTTCTAATATGTTAATCTGATTAATTAAAGTTTGATACTTACTTACAAGGGAATTCTTATTAAATGGATTTTTTAGCATTTATAAATTATCTAAATATTTTTTAAGCAACAATATTTACACGTTTATGCTTTCCATCTTTATAATCGAATTTAACAGTTCCCGTTGTTAATGCAAATAATGTAAAATCTTTTCCACATCCTACATTTGTACCAGGTTTAAATTTCATACCTCTTTGACGAATTAAAATATTTCCAGCAATGACTTTTTCACCACCAAATTTTTTTACCCCTAATCGTTTTGCATTTGAATCTCGTCCATTTTTTGTACTACCTGCACCTTTTTTATGTGCCATAAGTTTTTACTCCTAATTTTAAAGTTATTTAACAATAATCTCTTCAATAAGAACACGTGTTAATTCTTGTCGATGGCCTTGTTTTTTTCTTGTTTTTTTCTTAGGGCGCATTTTATAAACAATAGTTTTTTTCCCACGTAAATGCTCTAATATTTTCCCTTTAATTTTTACACTTTCTAAATATGGTTTACCAACTAAAACATTGCCTTCATCGTTTAATAATAAAACACGATTTAACGTAATATTTTTTCCTAATTCAGTTGGAATTCTATTAAAATCATAGTATTTTCCAGTTTCAATCCAAAATTGCCTTCCGCTTATTTCTACAATGGCATATTTCATAATTTAAATTAATTTATTTTTATTTAATTCTATAATACTAAAATTTTTTTTAAAACGTCAACTTTTTTAAAATTATCTTTTAATTTTCTATAGTGGTTTTTAATCTAGATAACTCGGCATAAAAGAAGTTGAAGGCTTTCGCTTTATAGTATTCTGAATTAGTAATAATTGATAACATTCGACTAATGTGAATATTTTCAATTTTAAGAATTTTAATTGTTTGAAGTTTAATTTCTTTTTCAATAGCTGAAGATGATACGAAGGCAGCTCCCAGACCTAAACTAACAGCGGTTTTAATTCCTTCTATGGAGTTAAGTTGCATTATAATTTTTAATTGTCTTGTTTCAATTTGATTTTTAGTCAGTATTTTATCAATAAACTTTCGTATTGTAGAATTAGAATTTAAAGTTATAAAATTTAAATGATACAAATCTTCTTTAGTAATTATTTTTTTTTTAGCAAATGGATGAGATCTTGAAACAATTAAACTAAATTCGTCTTCAACAAAATTTTCAATGTTAAGGTTTTTTTTTAATTCATCAGGAATTTCTCCTCCAACAACAGCAATGTCGATTTCTCGATTTATAATATTTTTTGCTATTATTCGTGTTGAATTTACTTGGACTTTTAAATCTATTTGAGGATAATTTTGAGCAAATAAAGCTAAGACTCGAGGCATTAAATAAGTTCCAATAGTTTGACTGGCTCCTACTGTTAAATAACCTCTTTCACCATTTTTAAGATCCATTAAAGCCCTACAACTTTCTTCACATAAGGCTAAAATTCTTTCGGAATATTCAAGAAAAACTTTGCCATTTTCTGTTAATGATATTTTATTATTTTCGCGGTTTATAAGTAAAACATCAAGATTTTTTTCTAATGTTTTTAATTGTTTGCTTAATGATGGCTGAGAAAGATATAATAACTCGGATGCTTTTGTAAAATTTTTTTCGGTTGCAATTGCTTTTAAAATTCGTAACTGTTGAAGTGTAAAAGGAAGCATATTTTGTTTTTAATTAAATATCTTTAAGACGCTGAAATAATTTTACACAAAGATGATTACGGATGGAGAGATTCGAACTCTCAAAACAAAGTTACTAGGTCCTAAGGCTAGCGCGTCTACCAATTTCGCCACATCCGTTATAATTTTTAATTTAATCAAATTTTAAGGTTTTTATGGTTATACCATATGTTATCAAAAAAAAATACAAAGTCTTAAACTAAATAAATCTTTAAAGTTTTTTAAAGATTTATTCATCTTCAACGTATAAATTGTATAAAAAACTAGTAGTTTTACCTTTTAACATAGATTTTGCTAAAGATAGTGATTTTTGGGCAGCTTTATATCCTTTTCTTTTCCAAGTAGCTTTTCGAGAATTTTTCTTAGATTTTGATGTTCGTTTTTTAGGTACAGCCATTATTTGTCATTGATAAATATCTTAAGTATTTTATTCCTGATATTACATTTTATTCTTTAAAAAGTCAAGTATACAAGTATAAATATATATAACTGATAGTTTTTCATTCTCGTTTTAATTCCTAAGAATTAACGGCCTAAACGTTGAAGTTGTTGAATCGCTAAACGACCTATATTAAATAAAGCCCATGATGCTGCAACTAATAATGGTAAAGCAATTACTAGTAAACGACTATCCATAAGTGAGATTCCTTTTGAAATATTTTAATTAAATACAATATATATTATAATATATTATAACATATATTACAAAAATATAGAATCTATATAAGTAGAAGAAATCAAAAACGGAGACTTAGTCTTTGCCGCTTACTTCCTTCACATAAGTATCAAGTAGATCTCGAAGTCCGTCCTCATAGTCTGTTTCATTTGGAATTATTCTTAAACGACCTTCAGGCATAATTGGAACCGGAGCTCCAAAAACTGCTTTCTCAACAAAATATAACATTGAGTGATCCAATGCGTAACAAGGAAAAGTATATATTAGTCCTATTATATTAGTAATGCATGCTGCAGTTTGTCTTATACTATCTTTTCTTGCCACCTTATATACTGCTATTCCAGTTGCAACAACCGGTGCTGGGAGCAAAGCAACCACAGGTGCAAAAGATACCTTACGCGTCATCTCCTTTGTCCCACATATCGCTATTTCCTTCACTAAATCACTTATAGCCAGACCTAGTATTGGCACCCCCAAAAAAGCTGCTTTTCCTATACGATACACTTTTCTTACTATTCTACGAGTATTTGAATAAGGAATTATACCTATATCTTTTGAAAATTCCTTTGCTAGATATTCTTTCACTATTGGGTCGACTGGTGTTGACATATCTTATTTCTCCTATAAATTAAATACAATATAAATTATATATTAAATACAATATAAATTATATAACCTTGTTAGTTTTAGCGATTTCTACTCTAAGAGGCTGAAAAAACCCTCATGAAGAGGTGTTTAAGAAGTTTCAAAGTTAGCATCGATATTTTAAAATGATCATTTCTACAGGGCATAACAACAAAAAAATAAAGTTTCAGGACGAAGCATCCATGATTCAGTTTTTAACAATTGTAAACTTCGTCTCTCAACCATTTTTAGAAATAACGTTATTTTCTTTGGCGATAACCGATCGCGGAAGACTTATTAGGCTTGAAGATTTCTACGGTCAGCTCGAAGGTGACTGGAAAAATGGATTACCATATTGGAATCTTTCTTTAAAAACAACAGCTTTAATTACCAAACGAAGACTCGCTTCGACCGTTTCGAACGAATTATTTCCTCATACTAAAGGTATTGATAAAGCGATATCCATATGTTCTACTGATACTTTTGCACAACTCAAAAGAAACAATCTTTTATCGCTTTCTAATTCTGATTGGTATTCAGGTTATTTTAGTCAAACGATTCTTTCAGTGTTAGAGAAAGAAGAAGTTAGAAAATCAATTGAAGCTAGACCCGAGAAATATAAAAAATTACTTCCAAATTTGTGGAAGTAATATAGGTATTGATAGAAAATTAATATAGAAATTTATATTATTTTTTACTTTTGTCTAAAAAATGATCTGACTATAAAAACTTTGGCATTGAACTATCTTCCCAGGAGGTCCCCCTCCAAGTATTGTCGTCGATTTATAACGTTTCACAACTGAGTTCGATATGGATCAGTGTGGTTCCGTTTAATACACTAAAAACACCAAAGCAAAAATAGTTAGTAGAAGTCTACTAACTATATAGAAAATTCAAGTCTTCGGTCTGTTAGTACATCTCAGCTCACCTATTACTAGATTTACACTTAATGCCTATCAAACGGTTAGTCTTACCGTGACCTTATTCACTTACGTGATGAGAATACTTATCTTGAGGTGGGCTTCCCACTTAGATGCTTTCAGCGGTTATCCTCTCCACACATAGCTACCCAGCGTTTACCGTTGGCACGATAACTGGTACACCAGAGGTATGTCCTTCTCGGTCCTCTCGTACTAAAGAAGGCTCCTCTCAATATTCTAACGCCTACACCGGATATGGACCGAACTGTCT
>Ga0207433_10001511_pt1 | contig 49904 bp, 43 predicted proteins | sample YelNatPaOPGAMG01_FD_187559 | JGI IMG/M metagenome (GOLD analysis project Ga0207433, IMG submission 187559) | Hot spring thermophilic microbial communities from Obsidian Pool, Yellowstone National Park, USA - OP-RAMG-01 (SPAdes) (version 3) | ecosystem: Environmental > Aquatic > Thermal springs...
GGCGCCACCGGCCAGGGACGGGGTGGATAAAATATATATTGAAATGGTGTTGGAGGTAATGGAAAAAATGGAATCCTTAAAAATGATGAAAAATAGGGTGTTTCGGAATTTCCGAACACCCACATAAAACAATGAAAGGAGGTTAAATATGGCAGACAAACAATTAAAAAGATGGGATCCTTTCAGGGAACTCCTCACTCTGAGGGATGATATGGATAGATTATTCAATGCATTCTTTGGTAAGCCAATTGCTGAGGAGACAGAAGGGGTTTGGATTCCGGTTATTGATATCTCAGAGGACAATGAAAATTTTATCGTGAGTGCAGAGCTCCCTGGATTGAAAAAAGAGGATATAAAAATTTCGGTAAGGGGGAATTTACTCACGATATCCGGAGAAAGAAAACAGGAGGTTGAAACAAAAAATAAGACCTACCATCGCGTGGAAAGGATGTACGGAAAATTCTCAAGGACCATCACCCTTCCAAGTGAGGTGGATGTAAATAAGATAAAAGCGGTTTATAAAGACGGGGTTTTAAATATCACCCTTCCCAAACCCGAAACAATGAAGCCGAAAGAGATTGAGGTTGAAATAAAATAAAGAGGTAGACAATGGAGAGAAAGCTTTCTTTGAAATCAGTCGGTATAATTGTTGGTATTGCTACAGTGGTTGCGTTTTTATTTGGCCTGCTCATCAGTTCAGGACTCCCTTTTCTTGCAAATCGCACTGAAGCAAGCCAGGGAGTTACAGGTTTGAATCCTGGAGTTGATGAAACGGGTGGAAGTCCTTTTACTCGCGTGGCAGAGATTGCATCACCTGCAGTGGTAAACATTTCTGCTGAGAGAATAATAAAAACAGGTTTTGAAGGATTTGAATGGGATTTCCATGGACCATTTGAAGACTTCTTCCGCGACTTCTTTAAAAATCTTCCACCGAGTGAGAGCAAGACCAGGACACTTGGTTCTGGATTTATAATCTCTGATGACGGCTACGTTGTAACCAATTATCATGTAATTAAAAATGCAACGGATATTGTAATTCGCCTGACGAATAAGAAAGAATATAAGGGTAAAGATGTTAAGGTAATTGGCACAGATGCACGGACTGATATATCGTTAATAAAGATAGAGACAAAGGATAAATTGCCCTATTTAAAATTAGGTGATTCGGATAAGATAAGAGTTGGAGATTGGGTGGTAGCAGTAGGCAATCCATTCAACCTTGAAGGAACGGTTACGGTCGGTGTGATCTCAGCAAAAGGTAGGAGTAATATACCACTGAGCGAAGGTCCTGACCTTCAGAATTTCCTCCAGACTGATGCAGCGATCAATCCCGGTAATTCAGGTGGTCCTCTTTTGAATCTTCAGGGTGAGGTTATTGGAATTAATACCGCAATCACATCAACGAGTGGTGGGAATATTGGAATCGGCTTTGCAATTCCTATCAATCTTGCTAAAAATGTAATTGAAGAATTGAAATCAAAAGGCAGGGTTATCAGGGGGTATCTGGGTGTATATCTTGAGGACATTACTGAGGATATTAAAGAGGCGATGAATTTACCATCTTCAAATGGGGTGCTGGTTAACGAAGTGATACCGAATTCGCCAGCTGATAAAGCAGGTTTAAAGGATGGTGATGTAATCATTGAATATGATGGAAAGGAAGTAACTGATGTCCAATCATTTCGTATAATGGTCTCTTCTACAAGTCCAGGCAGGATTGTCAAAGTGAAGTTGCTCCGAAATGGGAAGGAGATGGAATTAAAGGTAAAGATTGGTGTGATGGAGGAGAAAGTAGCGGTTGAGAACAAAGAAAATAAAGAAGGTGGAATTGGTATTGAAGTTGTAGATATTGACAGTCCTGAGGCAGCGAGATATAATATTACGGCAAAGAGTGGAGTGGTCGTCGTGAACATTGATTCTGAATCTCCAGCAGCCAGGGCAGGAATCCAGTTAGGTGATGTGATAATTGGTATTGGTAATAAAGAGATTGAAGATATCAGGGATTTTAAAGATGCAATAAGGGAGTTGAAGAAAGGAAAACCAACAATCTTTAAGATTCAACGTGGAGATAGGAAGATATATGTTGCAGTGAAACCAAATTAATGAAACTTCCGAAACATATAACAGAAAGTGGCTTAAGGCAACTTCTTGAGGAGATAAATAAATATCCTGTTCTCAGTGCTAAAGAAGAGGTGGAACTTGCCCGCAGGATAAGAGAGAAGAACGATAACGAGGCGAAGGAAAAGTTTATTCTCTCCAACCTGAGATTTGTCCTTCATATCTGTAAGAATTTCCTTGACTATGGTTTGAGTTTAAGCGAACTGGTGAATGCTGGAATAAAAGGATTGATCCATGCGATAGAAAAATTTGATGAAAGAAAGGGATATAAGTTCAGCACATACTCAACCTGGTGGATAAAGAGGGAAATTTATAAAGCAATATTTTCAGACCAGGATATCATTCCCAAAAGTTACCTCGCGCGAAGAATAAAATCGTTCATCCCTGCATTCGTTCAAGAAAATGGGCGCGAACCGACAGTCCAGGAAATAGCACGGAACTTCAAAGTTACGACAACCCAGGCTTCCAAAGCCCTTACCGAGTTATTACCAATAATCTCCCTTGATGAAACTTTCTCCGAAGATGATACAGGACCTCTTATAGAAACAATTTCCATTGAACAACTATCCTCTGAAAAACTGGTTCTTCCATCACCTGAAGAGGTTTTAAGAAAAAAACAGGAGACCGAAAAGATACAGGAGGCGTTGAAAAAATTGTCACCCCGGGAAAGGGAGATAATAGAGAGGAATTTTGGCCTTGGCGAGTATGAAGAGCAAACTCTTGAAGAAATAAGTCGTTTAATGAATATCACTAAAGAGAGGGTCAGACAGATAAGGGACAATGCATTGAAGAAATTACGCCTCATCTTGCCCCGCATCAAGTAGATTGCTGACCACTCCCCACTTTTTATGCATCTTTTGGAGATGTTTTTTGAAGTTGAATAGATAAAGAAATTCAAAAATACAAATAAAAAATCGCCTGGGTCTTTTCAGGTGATATTTGTAGCCCATATTATTTGGTAAATTTCGTTCAAATGCAATCCTAAAGCGGATTTGGGCCATTTTTTAAGCACAAAATTTTTTGACACTCTTCCTGAAACAAGTTCAGGATGGCATTGTTTTTTTCTGTAGATCTTCATAATTCAGCTTTTGAAAACTGCTCATCATAAAGATTTTTGTAAACCGGGCAGGAATTATATAAATCCTCATGTCTACCAATCCCCACAATTCTGCCGTCATCCAACACCAGAATCTTATCCGCATTTTGAATCGTTGATAGCCGATGGGCGATAATGAATGTCGTGCGGTCTTTTAATAAATTCTTTAATGCATTTTGAATCATTTTTTCTGATTCTGAATCCAATTGGGATGTCGCTTCATCCAAAATTAAAATCCTGGGATTCTTTATCAAAGCCCGGGCAATCGCAATCCTCTGACGCTCACCACCAGATAGATTCACACCCCGCTCACCTACCTTTGTCTCATAACCATCAGGCAAATCTTTTATAAATACATCTGCATAGGCAAGTCTCGCCACCTCTTCAATTTCACCATCTTTCGCCTCGGGATTGCCGAATCTGATATTTTCTCTTATTGTATCAGAAAACAAGAATGTCTCCTGAGAACATATCCCGATTTGTTTTCTCAATGATTTAAGATTCACCTCACCTATATTAACCCCATCAATCAAAATCCTGCCCGAAGTCGGCTCAAAGAACCTCGGAATTAAAGAGACCAGTGTAGTTTTACCCACACCACTCCTACCAACAATCGCAATTACCTCACCAGGATTTACCCTGAATGAAATATCCCTTAATACCATTTCGTTTCCATTATACGAAAAAGAAACATTATCAAAAACTACCTCACCCTGTTTTATTTCCAACTCTCTCTTACCATCTCTTTCCGGAGTCAAATCTAATATTTCAAAGATTCTTTCTACCGCAGCCAGAGAACGCTGAACATTCAGGTTTAGATTATAAAGATTACGCGTTGGTCCAAATAAATAGCCAATAAAAGAATTGAATGCGATAAGGCTACCAATCGTCAAATTGCCCCTCATTATCTCAGCACAGCCATACCAGATTAAGACAATCGGACCAGCAGAAGAAATCAAAATAGAAGAAATTGAGGCAATCGTTGCGGTAATATCAAGTCTCACCTCTTTTCTTATTGCCTCCTTTATCTTACCCAGCATCTTTATTGTCGCCCTTTTTTCACCAGTAAATGCCTTTATTACTGATACACCGGATAACAATTCTTGTAAGTCTTTATTTAATAGGGCATACCTCTCCCTAACTTCATAACTCATACTTCTGACTCTCTTATTAAAGACCATCAGGGATAATAAATAAAAAGGCAGGATTAGAAAGCAGATAAGGGCGAGTTTTGGATGGATATAAATTGTGCAGGCAACTCCAGCAATAAAGGTTAAGATATTCTGCCCTGCTGAAACAAGGGTATCGGCAAGGAGACCCTGGACTGCATCAACATCACCGCTCAAGCGGGACATTAAATACCCGGTCTCTTTTTTATGAAAAAAAGTAAGCGAAAGTTTCTGAATATGCTCAAATAGTTTTAGTCTTATATCAAACAGAACCCGACCACGAAAGGTGGTCAATAGAAATCTTTCTAAAAAAGTAGAACCAACCTGAATGAAAAGGACGCCGATAATCACAAAACCGATAATATTGAGCAATTGAAAATTTTTGAGAATAATAACCTTATCAATCAAAAATCTGGTCAAAAAAGGCATCGGTAGTTGCAAACCCACGGACAAAAGCATAAACAAAAAAGCAAACAAGCCCTTACGCCAATAGGGCTTAAGAAATTTTAGAAATCTTCTGATTGTTAATAAAGTAAAGTTGTGGGTTCTCATTAAGAATATACCTAATTTCTCAGTTTTTCCGAAAACATGGAAAACATTAATTATCAAAAATAAAGAAGATATTTCACCTTGATTGCGCCGATTTGATTTTGAACCTTTAATCGATGAGTTTCATCTTGCATACGATAATCATTTAAGGCAATATAGAGCCAGGACTTGGGCTTGAAATTGTAAGAAAAGAGAAAACCAAAACGGTTGGTGAGATATTCAGTCTTACCAAAATCAGTGCCTGGTGTAGTAAAGACAAACTCATTGAATATCCCAAAGGTCATCGTCGGGGTTATAGTAAAATCAAGCCTCGGTGTTGCCACAGGCCAGATTGAAATAATCGTATTTGTCGTATCCCATTCAATCCAGGAATAGGAATCTAAATTCAATGAAATACGCGGCATTATCGTCCAGTAAAAACCATGCCAGGTAGATGCCTGATATGCAAGGAAATTACGGGAATAGTTGAAAGAATAATTCACATTTCCACCAAACCAGATGTTATATTTTGCACCATTACCCCAGATGGAAAGATTTACACAGCGGAATAGAAAACTTGTATCTGCCTCATAATAAGGTCCTGTCTCAAGTTTCAGATTACCACCCCAGTTGTTGCGGAGATTGGGATTGAACCAAAAAAACCAAAATTTTGACCAATTCCCCTCCCGGGGATTTTGAATTAAAGCACCACCAACTCCAGTCCTAAGGTTCTTCAGAAAACCTTTTGGATATGTCTTGTATGGACCTGTAAATAGCATAAATTTTTTCATTCCAACCCAGGGCACATAACCAATATCCCGAACATCAAATGAATCCTGAATGAATTGGGCACTTGAAAGGGTCAGAAAATTCTTGGTAAAACCCATAAACCCCGAAGTAAAGGCAAATCCCTTTTTATTATTCCGCTCACTATATGCACCCTGCATAACCAGTTGGTTTGGACCTGAACGATACACACCATCAAGACCAATGGCATAATTATAGGTATCACTATTTACTGCCATCCCACTTAATAAGAACCCTAAATCCGAATTCTGCAATACACCAATCTTTGCCCGCACAACCCCAAATCCTTTTTTCGGCTCAATGAGTGTATCACCATTCTTCAATTCATCTGTATACGCACCAAAAATACCATAATTTAGTTTCTCTGATTTGCTCGTCAATTTTAAACCACCGATTATCGGCACAACCTCGTTATTTATTGATTTGCCAATTCTGCGGGAATAGAATATTCTAAGTGGTGAAAAGAATCCTTTACCCTCACCAAATTCCGCCATCCGGAATATCTCAAAACCTTCAATAAAGAATGGCCTTCTTTCGCTCAAATAAGTCTCATACTGCGATAGATTTAAAGTGAATGGGTCAGATTCAATCTGGGCAAAATCAGGAAATGCTGTGGCATTGAGGGTGGTCTGTGGGGTTATATCCCATTTGAGATTCAAACTCCCGCTGAATTTTGTCACCGCAGAATCAGTTCCTACTTTATCTGAACGGAAGAATCCTTCAGGATAGAATTCAAAGTAATAACCAGTTGACCGGGGATTGATATTCTTTAATGTGCCATACTTTGAAACCAGATTTCCTTCTTTTTGTGTCACCTCAATCCAGTAGTCACTCTCCTGATTTGCACTGATATACCGCTTAAAATTTATACCCCATTCAGATAGCCCCTTCTTATAGCGGATAGATTTAAATGGAATCTTTATCTCCACCTCATATCTGTCATCATAACTTTTTACCGCATAATTCCAGACCCCATCCCAGGATTCGTCTCTGGAACGATTATCATCAAGGATTAGACCATCATTATATAACCCACTGATATAAACAGTAAAGAAATAGGCGGTCGTCTTGCTACCAAATGGGTCTATGTAGAATACAACTGCATCATCATTTGTAGTCATCTGTTTTACAGGTTTTGTATTCTTTGTCCAGCATCTAAAGGCAACATAGAGATTATTTGCATCCTGTAAGAGATAGACCACGGTCTCGTCAGAAGGCGGACACTTCTCATAAGGCATATTCTGGACAAAATCACAGGCTGAATCTGCCTTCTGCCAGATTTCTTCAATAGACCCATCAATCACCGGTGGGATTTCTGTATATCTCACTTCAAGGACTTTTTTACTTAAGATTAACAAGCATAAAAAAACAAGGTTCATTGTGCACCCTTTTTCAAAAACTGCTCACCATAAGACACTCATCATATTGAAGAAGCATTATGAAGTTTTTTAAATTTATCAGAACCGACAATTCCACTTGGTTTATCCATTATCCAAAATAAAAAACAAGTAGAAATTTAATCTAAATCCTACTTGAAGAATTAGATAAGAATTACTTAAATTTGCATAAAATTTGATTATAATTTTAAATGGGCCATTCTGACTGGAGCTCATTGACCATGAGAAAAAAACACAATTTTCATATAGGATAAAGGTTAACTTTTGAATGAGTCCTCGATATCGATATACCCAAATTCAGCAAATAAAGCTACCGCCCTTTTTACGTCTTTCCACACACGGCATTTATCTGCGTTAGTTTTTTTTATAATATTTTGAACTATTTCATTAATTTTATTTTTCCCGTTGATTAGGCCATAAATGTATAAGGCTATTTCGTTTACTACCAGCATATATTTAGCAAATTTATTTATCATAAGATATTCGTTCTCGCCCTCTTTTCTTATTTTCGTTCCACTCTTCCTAACCGGCGTTATTTTCTCATAATTAATTTTTTTACAAATCAATAATGTAAGTGGAATTTCTTCCAAACCTTCTTTTGCTATACGCTTGTCCAATGCTCTTAAATCGTTGGTAATATAATTAAAGTCCTCTTCTGATTTTTCCCTAACTAATTTAAGACGTTTAATAAGATGCCTTCGCCAAATTATCCAGTCATTTCGTGATATTTTATCGTGAAAAGTAAGAAACTTTTTTGCGTCAATAATTATAAAGCCAGATTGATGAAGTTTTTCAACAATATTATTATACATCACCGGATACTCAGGTTGTTCACCTAACTTTTGGTCTATGCGAGCCTCAATTCTATTTATCCGCAAAAAATTTTGTTGGGCTACCTTATAGACTGGTCGAAACGATTCTATAATAATAAGATAACCGCGATCCTTTAAAATATTATAAATTTTTTGAAAAAAATTGTTATGTTGAGAACTGGGGAGATGATGTAGAAACTGATAAATAAAAATAGTAGCAATAGAATTAGAGGGACATTTCATTGTAGTAACATCATTTTCTTTCAATTCGATATTATATTTTCTGTACCGCCGTATGATACACGGAGGCATCTTAGATATATTCTTGTCGATGGCAGTAATCTTGAGATTTCGAAAAATACTTCTAATGGCTATACTTAAAATACCACTGCCGCTACCTAATTCCATTGCAGGTGATTTAATACATTCCCGTGGCAGTAATTTTATAATTTTTTTAAGATTACACAATTTCTTATTCATTTTTCTCCTTGATAAAAGGGCATAGAGGATCGACAGCATATAGATTACCAGTCTCTAAAAATGTGCAACCTCTGCAACCACAACGGCATACTGGTAAATAGTCGCACGTTTTACATAAGCTAAAAATTGTAAAATTTCTGAGTTTTTTTAAAAATTCTGAGTTTACCCACATCGTTTCCAACTTTTCTTTCCGTACATTACCTATTTTAAAATCTCTTAGTAAATTACAAACGAGAACATCTCCTGTGGGTGAAATAGCAAGACCTTCGCCACACTCAATTGTAATTGATGCCGCAGGGTGACAAAACGATACGGGTTCAAAAAGAAAATAAAAGCACTCAAAAGAGCGTATTATTTTAAATTTACTAATTTTTTTAAAATGTGATGAAATATATTTTTGAGCACCATAAAACTCTTGCTTTGTTAACATTAGTAGGTCTTTATTTTCTCTTGCGCGACCTGATAATTGTAAACGGGCGAAAGCACATGCCTCTACACCGAGGGCGGAAGTTAATTCAATAAATTTGCTAATTTCGTGGACATTTGGTTTCATTAAGACCATAGTTATAACTACAGGAATATTATTGAGCTTTAATTTTTTTATATTTGAGATAACAACAGAAAAATAGTCTCTACTTCCACGTATGATTTCATAAGTTTCTGGTGTCGCTGCATCAAGACTAATTTGAACAAAGTCTATTGTGTTTTTTAATAATTCTATGTGAGACGAATTCATAATTGTGCCGTTAGTTGAAATGCCTATTTTAAATTTACCTCTTATATAGGAAAGTATCTCAAAGATATCGTCTCTCATCAATGGTTCACCACCTTCAAAAAAAATTCTCTTACGCCCCAATGATCTGCCTGTTTTAATACAGAAATTATTTCATCGGTGGACAATTCATTTATTTCTCTAAATCCTGAATTATTGTAACAATGCTTGCAGTGCATATTACATTGATATGTAATTTCAAAACGGATCTCTTTAGGTGGTAAAATTAACCTCATATTTTGTTATTGTTGAAAGCATCTTGGATCCATGGCGGTTAATGAGTTATACCTATAATAAGCAGCAGCGCGACATCCCCCATGGCAAGTATCTTTGATATCACAATTTTTACAATGAAATGGTAGAGTTCCCAAATTTCTAAAAACATTTAAAATTTTTGAAAAGCGCCATATTTCCTCAAGTCCATTATGAATTATATTTCCGGCATAGAATAATGGGCTATTAAAATATGTACAGGGGATTATCGTGCCATCAGCCATTATTGTGCAAAGCGTAATTCCAGCTTCGCAGTAGAGTCTATCAGATTTTATAGCGCCATCCAATACTTGTACATTGGGTTGCAATTTGAACGTTGGTCCAACTATATGGATATTTTTTTCTCCTTTTTTCATTTTTTCTGTCCATATTACTAACTGTTTGAATTCTTCCGGGGTAATCTGTAAATCTAGCGTGAAGTTAGAGACCGGCACAAGCAACACCATTCTCCAAGTGGTTACTTTTAGAGACTTGACCAATTTTAGCATGTAAGGTAGTTCTGAATAATTCAATTTAAGGACAACGGTATTTATCGTTAGATTAAAGTCTCCATTTAATTTTTTTAAATTATTAATAACTTTATTAAAAACACCCCTTTCCCCTCGGATATAGTCATGGGTAAATGCAGAAGCACCGTCAAGGCTCACTTGTATCCGTTTGATGCCTATTTTCCTCAATTTCCTTATGCGATTAGCGTCTAATAGCAATCCATTGGTGGTTAATAAAATATCAAAAAAATCTGAACGCAGTAGTTTATTTGCAATAATGTCAAAATGGGGGTCTAGCAATGGTTCTCCCCCACTTAGAGCGACCCTGAATACCTTTGCGGATTTTAATCTGTCAATTATAGTTAGTTTCTCTTCTAAGCCGAGAGTATTTATCTGCGTACAAGGAGTTTGGGTTGTACTGCAGTGAAGACATCGTAAATTACAATTATAAGTCAATTCCCACGTAACTGTCTCAGGTGCACTTGACAAGTAAAATGGAGACCGAGCAGAGGCTCGATTTTCATTGGGAGCCCCTGCTCGGTTTTTTCCCTTAGGCATATTCATTATTCGGATGAATGTTGTCACACCCCGCTATAGGCGCAGCTATCATGGTTGGAGATTCATAATGTAACAACTTGAGATTTTTTAGTATTTCATCCAGATTTTCTAAATCTTCGGAATGAATTATCTTGACCATGTTCGTCACCCCCTTTCATTCCGCATTTTTGCGGAATTGGTTGAGAGAGAGAACTTTCAATTAACCTTCCCTTGCTATTCATCCGTTTTTCTCTCCCAATTCTATATAAATCTTCAAAAATTTCAAGACTATTTCGTTTATTTGGTCTATTTAGTCTTTCTGGTTGATCTTGTAACAAGCCAAAAGCGATTTCAGCGTTTCCTGCAAATAAAATGATACTGCAAGCGTATCGATACTGCGAATGTTCTGCTCTTTCTCGTTGTTCTGGTCTATTTAGTCTTTCTGGGTCCATAAGCCACCCTTCAGAAGAAATAAAAGAAAGCCTTACAGTAAAAAAGACTGAAAAAGAAGATGAAGATATAGCAGTTAGAAATCCGCGCAGAGTTACAGTAGGTAGGTAGGTAGGTAGTGAACCAGATTATCCATTAAAAGCATACTCCATTATATCCAAAATCAAAAAGTTGTCAAGAGGCAAGTGTAATGCTTAAAACCCCCTGATTTTATGCGGTTTTGCGAGGATTTGGGTCTTAAGATTGTAGCAAAAAATTTGTAGCATATTTTCAAAAATTTTTAGAAGCGATATATATGTGTGAATGACCTTGAGGCTTGAGTCTAAAAAAGAACCAGCAGATGAGTTTCGTGCGACTGAAGTCGGGCGCTACGTAATAGCTTAACCCGCATTATTCACACTATTTTTGATAAGTTTCGTTCAAACGCTATCCTAAAGCGGATTTGGGCCAAGAGGTGTGCCGTCGGCCACTACCAGTTAGAGCAGAAATATTCATAAATCAAAACTCATTGACCCTTGTTAGAAGAAAATTATTGAAAGGCAAAAACCTTGCATTCCTGCAATTGACGAAACCGCCAAACCTTTGACGATACGGGCGGCGAAACCGTATAACCATTGATATCGCCATTTTTGTTCTGTAATGGTTAATCTTGCTTGACTTCTTTCCAATACATTTTTTTATTTTTGTCATTGTGAGTTTTCCTTCTTGTACCATTGCTTCGTCCCGCCTTTGGCGGGTTCGCAATGACAGAAGGAGAGTAAGGTGGGCTTTCCTTGCCGATCTTTGTGCCGAGGAAAGGGACGGTGGTGGGAAAAGTGGGAAGCGGTCAGAATAAATTATTATTGACTTGAATTTTCTGATATATATAATTGTTTATGAACATACTCGTAACTGGTGGTGCCGGGTTTATCGGTTCACATATCGTCGATGCCTATATAAATCAAGGTCATAATGTAGTAATTGTTGATGATCTTTCAACCGGAGATATAAAGAATATCAATCCAAAGGCAACATTTATAAAACAAAATATAATAAATCCTGAGATTGAAGAATTATTCAGAATATTTAAATTTGATGTAGTAAACCATCATGCTGCCCAGATAAATGTCCGACGTTCTCTTGAGGATCCTATTTTTGATGCCCAGGTTAATATCATCGGCTCATTAAATCTTCTAAACCTTACTGCAAAATATAAAGTGAAGAAATTCATCTTTGCCTCAAGCGGTGGGGCAATTTATGGTGAACCAACAAAATTTCCTATTACTGAAGATTTCATACCCAATCCACTATCTCCATATGGTGTTGCAAAACTCACTGTTGAACACTATATCAGAGTCTTTAGCCAATTGTATAATTTTGATTACGTAATTCTCCGCTATAGTAATGTATATGGTCCAAGACAGATCCCTAAAAGTGAAGCCGGAGTCATATCAATATTTATCAATCAAATACTTGAAGATAAAGAATGTTTTGTAAATGGTGATGGAAATCAAATAAGGGATTATGTATTTGTCGGTGATGTAGTTCGTGCAAATCTCCTTGCCTTATCTTCTGATTCAAATTTTTTTAATATCGGAACCGGTATTGAAACAAGCGTGAATGATCTTCTTGAAATCCTGGGTCAGATATTAGATAAGGAGATAAAACACCAGCACCGGCCACCTATTCCCGGGGAGGTGTTTAAAAATGTCCTGGATTTTTCAAAGGCAAGAAGAATCTTAAATTGGACCCCTGAAGTTGATTTAAAAAGAGGGATTGAAATAACTTATAAGTACTTCTCCAATGAAAAGCACAATCCGGTATCTTGACCCGGAAGTTCTTGCCCGAATATCAAGGCTTGAATTAAAGGCAAGGCTGGTCGTAGAGGGTTTTATAACCGGCTTACATCATAGCCCTTACAAGGGCTTTTCCCAAGAATTCACGGATTATCGTCCATATATTCCAGGGGATGAGATAAAACGAATTGACTGGAAGGTTTATGCCCGTCGTGACCGTTTTTATATAAAAGAGTATCAGGAAGAAACAAATCTCCGTGCTTATATCCTCCTTGATAAAAGCGGCTCTATGGGGTATGGAAATAGAATTACAAAACTTGAATATGCAAAGTTCTTAAGTGCCTGCCTTGCCTATCTTCTTTTCAAACAACGCGATGGAGTTGGTCTTATTACATTTGATACGGGAATAAATGATTTCATCCCCCCTTCCTTAAAGAGGGTAAATTTCACAAGGATTATGGAAACGATTGATAAAACCAGCTCTGGCAACGAAACTTCCCTTTCCCGTGTGCTGTTTGAAGTTGGCCAGAAGATAAAGCGTCGTGGATTGGTGATATTAATTTCTGATTTATTTGATGCTCCTGATTTAGTATTGAAATCTTTAAAATCATTCAAAGCCCGCAAGCACGAAATGATTGTATTCCAGACCCTTGACCCTGATGAAATTTCCTTTCCTTTTGTAGAAGGCGCAATATTCCAAGATATGGAAACGGAAGATAAAATCGTCATTGAACCTAAAGTAATTAAGAATATCTATCTGAAGAAATTTAATGAATTTGTCAACCAATACCAGAAAGGTTTACTTGGGTCAAAGATCGATTATCAACTTATAAACACATCAGAAAATTTTGAACGTGCATTATTATACTACCTTCAAAAAAGAGCGAGGTTATTTTGAAATTTCTAAGTCCCAGTTATCTTTTTGGACTTATTTTTGTTTCACTTCCGATAATCATTCATTTATTTTTTAGAAAGAGGTTTAGAAAGATCTTTTTTTCATCATTGCTTTTTCTAAAAAGTGCCGAAGTATCACGTTTGAGATGGCTGAGATTAAAAGAAATATTAATCCTCATCATTCGATGCGCAATGATCAGTGCTATATTTATTGCCCTTGCCCGTCCCCAATATGAGGGAAAGTTATTTTCAAATGACCGACTTGCTTCAGTCTATATGGTTATTGATAATTCATTAAGTATGCATTATGGAAAGAATTTTGAAACTGCCTTAGACTATGCAAAAAAAATCATCTCCTCTTATTCTTCAAAGAGTGAGTTTTATCTTCAACCTTTATGTTTTAATGAAAATTTAAAAGAATTGTGGGATTATAAATACACGGCCCTTAAAAGTCTGGCGAACATTAAATTATCATACAACCGTGGTTCATTAAAGGAACATTATGAGAGATATCAGAAGATAAAAACCGATTTACCAAAGGAATTCATTTATATTGGGGACGGCCAAAGGATAAATTTTTATGGTCTTGAAACCTTAAAGAATTTTTACTGGGTTCGCATTCCAATGGGAAGTAATATTTTTATAGAGGAAGTCTCCTTAAAACAACCGTATGTTATTGTTGGGAAAGATTACGAGTTGAAGATAAAAATAAGGAATTGTAGCAAAAAAACAAAACAGGGTAAAATTAAACTCACAGGAAAAAATTTCATTGCCACAAAGGAGATATCAATCAATTCTGGTGAAGATATACTCACATTTTTTTCTTTACCCTCAACGGTCCATAATGGATTGATAGAGTTAGAATTTGATGATAGCCTTAATGCAGATAATAAATTTTATTTTTCTAAACTCCTGCCTGAAAGAATAAAAGTACTCATCATTGGCAAAGCAGATTATATCAAAACAGCCCTTGCACCATCATCCGTGGTCAAATCTCCATTTGAAATTGACTGTGCCTTAGATTTGAAAAAAAAGGATCTCAGGCAGTTCCATATAATAATCCTCAATGGTCTGACAAAACTCAGTGACTTTGAGTTACTAGCACTGAAAAATTTTCTCAGCCAGCCTGAAAAGGGATTATTGATATTTCCTGGTTCCGTTATGGATGACAATTTAAAAAGTTTTCTGGCTGAATGTGGAGACTTTGAAAACTGGATGAATCTTGATGGTTATCTAAATATTGAATGGATTGATAAAAATTACCCGCCTTTTTCAGTCTTTAAAGATAATACTGGAATGAAAACGATTAAATTCTTTAAAATCTGGAAGATAAAACCCAGGGCACGCGTTATTGCCAGTTTGAATAATAATTTACCCCTTATTATAAACTGGAAAAATCTGATTGTTTTCTCCACTGAATTGAGCGAAGGTAATACAGATATATTCTATAATCCAAATTTCCTACCTTTACTCCATTCACTCATATATGGAATTACAAATAAGAGTGTTGATAATGAATATCTCGTTGGTGACAGCATACCAAAATTAGGAAGGATTAAAAGTTTCAACGGCGAAGAGATAATAAATGCGCGCCCCCAAATACCTGGTTTTTATATTGCTGAAAATGAGACTATTTGTGTAAATATAGACCCGATGGAGAGTAATCCCACAGAGATAGATAAGGTTTCTGCCGAAAATCTCGGTGTAAAGATAATTGATTCTGAATCGTTAATGGGCACAACCGATTTAACGAATTATTTTTTATTCTCGCTATTATTGGTTTTCATTCTGGAATTGATTCTTCTGATATTATGATCAATAAACCTGCACCTGTAAACGTTGGGGCATGGTATAAACTGGGGAGAGAAAATCTGGGAGAATTATCTCGGGGACAAGGTAATAATCCCCCGGGACCAAATCTCCTACCTTTATCTGAACAAGTATTTTTTCTTTCTGTAATTCATCAAGCCGGCTCTTTGCACCAGTAATAACTAAAGAATCAATAGTTGAACTTGAAATTCTAACCCTCTGCCCGGGATTTTTTATTATTAAAATGGGAAGGTCAGTAAAAGCCTTCTGACTTAAAGAATCAATGAAGACCTTCACCTTGAGATCCTTTCTTGAAAGTTTTATACACTCCGGCAATGATTCAATCTTCAAGATCTTCTCGAAGGATGTTGTTTGATTCTTAACATCCAGCGATTCAGTCAAAACCCGGCTTAATTTTTGTAAAAATCTCTTTGCGCCTGTTGCCAAAATCGTGTCTGGAACATCAATATGTGAGATTGCAAACCCATCCTTAGGAGAACCCTTTATTGGAATTACTGGCCTTACTATTTTTGTTATCTTATCATCAATTTCTATATTGATGAACTTCGCATAGAAATTTACTGTAACGTCCTTTACTTCAATCTGCAAGTCCTTTGTGGCAATAACATTCTTTCCCGGCACAACTTCTTCAAGACTGCAGATTGCCCGGGGTGGTGTCGCCCATATATTTATTAAGTTTCTCCCCTTGCCACTAAATAATACTCTTAATTTTGCAACCGAATCAACAATTGTATATCTGTCAGGAAGGTTTACATAAATTACAGGAATCTCCATTTCATAATTATATGTATTATCAATTGCGACAAAAAGCCACAACCCAAAAGCAAGTATTAAAGCGAGAATCTTACGTGCAGGTTCAATAGTGAAGAAACCAAGAATTACCTTCAGAAATTTTTGCATAGAAATACCATTATTCCCTTTTGGATGTGAAGGCGATTTTCAGCCTGATCAAAAACAATGGAATGGGGGCCATCAATCACCTCATCTGTTATCTCTTCACCCCGATGGGCGGGAAGGCAGTGCATTATTACATAGTCTCCCTTCCCGGCATAACTTAAAAGTGTGCTATTCAACTGGAACGGTCTAAAAACCTTCTTTCGCACCTCTGCCTCTGCTTCCTGCCCCATTGATGCCCAGACATCTGTATAGATAACATCTGCATCTTTTATTGCTTCCTTGGGATCATTCGTCCATTTTAAATTTTTTGCCCGTGCCATATATTCCTTATTTGGCTGATAGTTATCAGGGGTAGCAACATTGAGTTTAAAGTTAAGTATTGCACTCGCTGCAATGAATGAGTTACACACATTATTTCCATCACCAACAAAGGCTATGGTTACCTTTTTTAATTCCCCTTTTTTCTCAATCACCGTGAAAAGGTCACAAAGGATCTGACAGGGATGCTCAAGGTCACAGAGTCCATTTATCACCGGGATATCTGCATTCTCTGCAAGTTCTCTAATGGTTTTATGGCTGAATACCCTCGCCATAATAATATCTGCCCAACGGGAGAGATTCTTTGCAACATCCTTCACTGCCTCCCTTTTTCCTAATTGAATATCCGCAGGTGCAAGATAGATCGCATGACCACCAAGTTGGGTCATCCCAATTTCAAAAGTAACCCTTGTCCTTAAAGATGGTTTTTCAAATATCATCGCCAGAGACTTGTCCTTCAACAGTTTGTGTTCAATACCTTTTTTTTGTTTTTCTTTTAAATCTTTGGTCAGTTCAAATATTTCATATATCTCATCCCTGGTTAAATCAAAGATTGATGTTAGGTCTCTTTTCATATAACACTCCTTTTCTAATTATATAAATTTTTTGATAAAAATCAACAAAAACCTTTTGTTACCAGTAAAAAAGGGAATCCGTCCTATATTGGGTGAGATAGCAATTGACTTGGAAAGACGTTTTATATAAAATTAAGTAAAAAGGAGGCATAATGAAAATTTTAAAGGGATTATTATTGATAATTATTGGCTTCTCAAGCCAATATAGTGAAGGTTCTTCTTTTTATGAAAGGAATCATCTTCTTTTAGCCTCACCAGGGGCAATGGGTATCGGACTTTATGGCTTGGACAACCCTGCCCTTCTGGCATATCTACATCAACCAGATCTTGCCCTTATGTGGACAGACCGAACCGGTGATTGGAATGATTTCAACGAATGGCATCTCTTCTTTGCCATTCCATATATAGGGTTTTCATTAAACCAGAAAAAAGTTGCGGGTAATTCATTTAAAGGATATAACCTTTCCGTTGCCCTCGGTAATAAAGCCCAGGATCTTGGTATTGGCTATGAATGGAATGACCGTAATGAAAGTATCTGGAAGATTGGTTCTTTGACCAGACCCAATAGATTCTTGTCCATCGGAATGCTTGGAACATTCTCCAATTCTCATCCAGAACGAGAATTGTATATTGACTTAGGTTTGAGACCTGTAGGAAATAATAGAATAACACTTTTTGCGGATTGTGCAATCCAAAAGGGAACAAGATTAAAGGAAAGTCCTTACAGCACAGGGTTGGTCCTTGAACCATTACCAGGGATAAGATTGAGTGGAAGATTTTTCAATGACCGTTCATTCACTGCTGGAATAAATCTTAGTTTTGGCAGATTCGGCACTATCAACCAGTTACATTTTGATTCTGAACAGAAATATCAGTACAATACTTATGGAATCAGGATTGGTGCCTATGACCGGAATATCTTCAAACCCTTAATAGATAATAGAAAGAACTATCTTGAGATGGAGTTAAATGGAACAATAGTATATCAGCGATATTTACTCTTTGATAAAAACCCATCCCTCTTATCATTAATTAAAACTATTGAATTGGCAAAGAAGGAGCCCGGCATAAATGGGATCGCAATCAATCTATCCGGTCTTAATATAAACTGGGAACTCTGCTGGGAATTAAGAGAAAAACTAAAGGATTTTAAATCTTCAGGGAAGCATATCGTTGCATATATTGATGAGGCAGATATCCTCACTTATTACCTTGCATCTGTGACGGATAAGATTGTTCTTGATCCAGAAGGTGGACTGAATCTCCAGGGATTATTGATGGGCAGGATGTATTTTAAGAATGCCCTTGATAAAATCGGGATTGGTGTTGATGAGTGGCGTTATTTCAAATACAAATCTGCTGCGGAAGTCCTTTCCCGCGAAAAAATGTCCGATGCAGACCGTGAACAAAGGCAGGCACTACTTGACGACTTTTATAATATGATTAAAAAAGATATCTGTGCCTCAAGGGCTTACACTGATGAAGAATTTGACCAACTAATAAATAACGAAACCTATCTTCTACCTGCAAAGGCACTGGAGAAAAATCTTGTGGATAAATTGGGGAGGTGGGAAGAGGTAAAAGAGATGGTTAAGGTGATTGAGGGAAAAGATAAAAGATTTGTTAAAACTTCATATTTCAGTAGTGTCCAGGTCCCATTTGATGAGTACTGGGGTGAAAAACACAAGATAGCAATTATTTATGGAATTGGTGAGTGTGCAATGGATACAGGGATAAAGGCACGAAATCTGGTAAAGGATATTGAATGGGCAACAGACAGAAAGGATATAAGAGCAATAGTCTTTAGGGTAGATTCACCAGGTGGGGATCCACTTGCATCAGATATTGTTGCTGAGGCACTGAAGAAATGCAAGAAGAAGAAGCCCGTAATTGTATCACAGGGAAGTGTTGCAGGTTCTGGTGGCTACTGGCTTTCAATGTATGGAGAACCAATCGTTTCTTCACCTTTTACGATAACCGGCTCAATCGGTGTGATTGGGGTCTGGTTATACAATAAGGAGTTCAAAGAAAAACTTGGGTTTTCTACAGATTTTGTCAAGGCAGGGGAGCACGCAGACCTCGGTTTTGGTGTTACATATCCATTTATCGGAACACTTCCTGACAGAAATCTAACCGACGAGGAGAAAAAGAAGATGGAAATTTCAATAAAAACGTTATACTGTAAATTTGTGGAAAAAGTTGCCCAAAGCAGAAACAAAGAACCAAAGAGGATTGAAGAGATTGCCCAGGGTAGAGTCTGGTCCGGGTTAAGGGGAAAAGAAATCGGACTCGTTGATACAATTGGTTCCCTTGAAACAGCAATAATAATTGCTAAAGAAAAAGCAGGTTTAAAAAAGGATGCGGAAGTCACAATCATTGAATTGCCCAAACCACAGTTATTTTCACCCGAAATACTCCAGCCCAGGGTAGTCATGACTAATAGTAATTATCAAAAATATATGGATTACCTGAAATTCCTTATAGAGCATAATGGTGATGTGCTCCTTCTTATGCCTGAAGAAGATATCCTGATGTCAGGATGGCATTACTTAAAGTAATCAAAAGGGAATTTTAAAAAACCTGTTTTGGCAAGAACGAGGATCAAAATTGTGTAAGTGAAAGAGATTAAGATAATTTTTAAGACACTTTTTTTATCCTTTGCTTCGTTGTATATAATATTTTTAAGGCTATGGTGCATAAGAAAAAAACCAAGAACATTCGTTCCCCAGTAAGCGGCAATCATAATCGGCATAAATAACTTTTTGGAAATTAAACCAAAAATAGATGCAATTATGTAGGCGACTGGAAGATTTATTATCAAATCATTCCACCAGGAGAGTGGGGAGAGGATATATCCAATTATAAAGATAATTCCATGTTTTATTTTGTTGGGCACTGGTTTATAGTTCTTTCTTTGCGGATCTTTCAAGAAGGTCTAATATCACTGGGTTCTTTAATAGAGAAAGAACCTGTTCTCCAATTTCGTAGTTATGCTGACGGATCTTATCCAGAAACGATTTCACCCGTGAGTAGCTGGGCTCTATCTTCTTCAATTCCATCTGAATCTCCTTAACTTCTTCAACCAGAATTTCTTTGGTCTCACCAGTGATCTTTTCATCCGAATTAATCCTGTCAATCAGGAGATTGAACTCTTTAAATATATTAATTTGCATCGTTGTGGTATCGCGGTCAACAGGGAAGGTGATATCAAACTGATATTTATCCTCAACCAAATCTATCCCTTTACTCGTGATCCTGGCGCCTACAAAGAGACTTCCTTCCAGTGGTTTCTGCAGTTCAATATAGCCTTTTTCTTCAAGATAGACGATATTAAAGTTGAGGGTCTTTAAATCTATATTTAATGCCTCCTTAAATTCCTTTGGTGTTATACGATAATACGGATGCTCCTTAAATTTTTCATATACCATCTCCATAATTTTTCTTCTTATTTCAATATTTGTCATGGTTCACCTTTTAAAGCCAGATCTGGAATATCAAGCCACCCCGATCAATGATAAAATATTTATTTTTAAAATCACCTATTGCATTTTTGAAATCTTCTTTATTTTTTATCCTGACCCCACCAACCCGGAGAATAACATCACCGGGTAGGAATCCCAATTTATCACCGATACTACCTGGTTCAACTTTGGTAACCACCACCCCTTTTCTATATGCGAGGGCAAATTTTTTTATAAAATATGGATTTATATCTTCCACATATATTCCCAATTTTGAACCATAGCCGACTGGCTCTTCAAATTCTTTGACAACAAATCCAATATTAAGGGAATCGCTTCCGCGGTAGAGGACAACCTTTAATGTATCCCCAACAAAGACTCCTGAACACAACCTTTCCCAGGTAGATACACTATTTATCATTTCATTATTTACTGAAATAATCCTGTCACCTTCTTTTATGCCAGCAATTTGGGCTGGACTATTTATATCAACACTGGTCACTAAAATTCCACGCTGTTCAATCCCCATCGCCTCAGCAATCTCAGGGGTGATTTCCTGAACCCATATACCTATCCAGGGAGTTCTAATCCTGCCATAGTGTTTGGTTTCGTTGATAAACTTCTTCACCACATTAATCGGTCGTGCAAAACCCACACCTTCAGAACCCCCGCTTGAAGTAAGTATGAATGTATTGATCCCTATGACCTGTCCGAGAATATTCACCAGTGGACCACCTGAATTGCCTGGATTTATCGCCGCATCGGTCTGGATCATATCTTTATAAATTCTCTCCTCCTGGGTTGATTTTATTGCCCGATTTAGTGCCGATACCACCCCAACCGTAACCGTGGGCCGTGTATCCTCAAGTAGGAATCCGAATGGATTACCCAGGGCAATGACCCACTCACCAATCATCAAATCGTCAGAATTCCCCAATTCTGCATAGGGGAGGTTCTTACCATTGATCTTCAATAGGGCAAGATCTAATGCCTTATCCGCAGCTACAATCTCAGCCTGAAATTGTCTTGCATCGGGGAGTGTCACATTTATTTTCGTAGCATTCTCAACAACATGTTCATTGGTAATAATGTAACCATCGGGTGAAATAATTACTCCTGAACCGAGACTCTTCACCTCTTGACGGTAACGCTGCTCAGGGAAGAAATCACCAAAGAATCTTCTGAAAAATTCATCGTCAAATGGCGAAATAGTTATTATTCGGGTCTGAATCACAGTTATGCTTACCACGGCTGGTCCTACTTTATTAGCCGCAAGCACAATCGCATTCATTCTCTGTTTTGAAATTTCATCATTCAAATTCACCAACCGCAGATAATTGAAATCTTCTAATGAAGGCTTTGGTTTAAAATGATTGTATAAGAAAATCATACATAAACACATCAAAAAACCTGCCAAGCCCGCGATGATATCCCTCAGTTTCATCATTTATCCCTTCTCTTCCAGTCTTCAAGAAATCTTGTTATTCCCACATCTGTAAGCGAATGGTGCACAAGTTGTTTGAAGACCTTATAAGGGATTGTGCATATATCCACACCCAGGAGTGCAGCCTGGCGGACGTGTTCTGGATGCCGGACAGAAGCAAATATAATCTTTGTCTTAAAATTGTAGTTTTTGTAGATAGTTACAATATCGTTTACCACCTCAATGCCTGGATTCCCGATATCATCAAGCCTGCCCACAAACGGACTTATATACATTGCCCCAGCCCTTGCTGCAAGAAGAGCCTGATTTGGTGAAAAAACAAGGGTCATATTAACTCTTATTTTTTCTCCTGATAATATCTTCGTTGCCTTCAAACCATCTATGGTGCAGGGAATCTTTATCACAATATATTCACTTATTTTGCTCAATTCCCGTGCCTCACCAACCATCTCATCAACTGTTAAACCCAAGACTTCCCCACTTACTGGACCTTTCACAATATCGCATATTTCTTTCAATATCTTCTTGTAATCTCCCTTTTCTTTCGCCATTAATGAAGGGTTTGTTGTTACACCATCCAAAATCCCCCAGCTGGCGATTTCTCTTATCTCATCAACATTAGCAGTATCAAGATATAATTCCATCATCTTCTCCTTTCTATATTTTTTTAAAATTACGTTCAATATTTTACTTCCATCAAACATAACCCCCAGGCCGGTGCACAATATATGTTTTCCAGCCCATCAGTATAAATCCTCTCCAATTGCTGAAGTGAATATCTTCCTCTTCCTATATCAATCAGCATCCCCACAATGCAACGGACCATCTTTCGCAAAAATCTGTCTGCTTCTACCATTATTATAATTTCATTCTCTGATTCTGTCAATGATAAATTATAAATATTACAAATGGTGTTATTATTAAATTTTTCATCATCTTCATCACGAGAAACAGAAAGATTTTTAAAATCATGCTGACCAATAAAGTAACTAGAGGCTCTTTGCATCAATTCAAAATTTAATTTATAATCCACAAACCAGTAATATCTTCTTTTTAATGGCGAATAAGTTAACATAATATTGTAGCGATAGATCTTGCTCCGGGCTGAATATCGTGCGTGAAAATTCAAAGGCACTTCAGTAATTTGTTTTATATAAACATCTTCTCCGATGAGTGAGTTAATTGCAGCCCTCAGTTTTTCACATTGTATATTAGATTCAGTTTTAAAATTGGCAACCTGGCCCAAGGCATGAACACCGTGGTCAGTCCTTCCTGCACCCGTAACCCGGACATCTTCCCCGGTGATCTGCTTTATTGCTGACTCTATCTCGCTCTGGACAGTTCTCTTATCCGGTTGATATTGCCAGCCAAAAAAATTGGTTCCATCATATTCAATTATCATTTTTAAATTTCTCATTACTTTACCCGGGGAAGGACAATCCTGAATGTAGCACCTTTTCCAGGTTCACTTGAAACCTCTATCCTACCATTGTGTGCTTCAACAATTTTTTTTGCGATTGCAAGTCCGAGACCTGTTCCACCCTTTTTTGTTGTGTAAAAAGGTTCAAATATTTTCTTTAAATCCTTTTTTGCAATTCCTGGACCTTGATCAACTATCTCAATCCAACCAAACCTGTCATTGTAACCGGTTTTAATAAAAACTTTCTTTCCATTCTCACTAACTTCAAAAGCATTGGTGAGGATATTGAGTATGGACGATTTCAGCCGGTTCATATCAGCCATTATTTCAAAATCCACACCTTCTCTTACAATCTCAACCTTTCGGTCATTAAAATTTCTTAGAGTATCAATGATTCCTTCATTAATAATGTCGCTAACCTTTGTGCGATATGTCTTTTTAGGAACAAACTGGGCAAAATTTAAAAAATCAGTAACAATTTCATTTAACCTGATGGACTCCTTAAGCGCCATATCAATAAATGGTTTTAATCCCCTTGGTAACGTTGATTTAGAAACGACTTCTAATGAACCGCGTATTGAAGCAAGAGGATTACGGATCTCATGGGCCAAAGAGCCACCGAGTTCGGCAAGCATCTTTGTCTGTTTCGAAATCCTTGAAGCCTCTTCCAGTTTTTTTATTCTGGTCAAATCCTGAAGTATTGCCAGGGCACCCTGACCCTTTCCAATAATTGAACACGAGATGAGATAAAATTTGTTTTTTATCTTTAATTCCTTTATATTGCTAACCTTTTCCGGGTTCTTTAAAAACCGCGCAAGATGGAGGTGGGCAAGGGAACGAATATCATCCTGAACAATGTTTGTATAAATAATAGAACCCTCACCATTAATAACGATTATTCCTGATGGCAGATTCTTAACTATCTCTTCGGTAGTCAGGCTCAATCTCTTTAACTCCTCAGTTCTTATGCGATACCTTTCTGATAAACTTCCACTCAGAATTGCAGTAAAGAGAAATAAGAGGGAGTAAAGATAAAAATGCTGGAGAACATACTTGCTTTCAAGAGATCTCTGATTTATCTCAAAAATCATTAAAATAAGGAAACAAACAACTGATGCAAGACTTATGATATAAGCCCCTTTTTGATAAAGATAGATTGCTGCAGTGATTATGAGCATAACATAAAGTAAAGGGAAGAAACTTTCCACCCCTCCTGTAAAATAAATTATTACCCCAATAAAAGGAACATCTGCCAGCAATATTGCATAAGTAAGCAAATTCGGTTTTATCAATTTGTGGAGTATTAAAAAAATGCCACCGTAAATAATTGAAATTATTATAATAATCCAGTAGACGGGTGGGATCACATTGTATAAAGGATAAGAAGAACTCAAGAGTATAAAGGTTATAATAAGTGGGTGGAGTATAATTAAACCACATAGGGAATCCATACTCCTCTTTTTAAAGACAGAGTTCATAAAAGGTAGTAGAAACAGATATTGTTTTGTTAAACCTTAATTTAAAGGCAATTTTTGACCCTTAAAAGTTGCCCGTTCTATTCGGTAATCGTTGATGCAAGCTGGAATATCGGTAGATACATTGAAATAACCAGAAAACCAACCACTCCACCTAAGACAACCATTATTATTGGCTCAAGGGCATTGGTCAGGTTTTCTACTGCCTGGTCAACTTCTGCATCATAAAAATCTGCAACCTTGTTAAGCATATCATCAAGACCTCCGGATGCCTCACCAATCGCTATCATCTGGGTAACCATCGGTGGGAATATTGCTGTCTTAGCAAGGGGATCTGCGATATTTTCACCACCTTTTATTGAAACCCTTGCCTTGAGAATTGCATCCTCAATAACCCAATTACCAGAGCTCTTTGCAGTAATCTCAAGGGCATCAATAATAGGAACACCACTGGAAAGGAGAGTTGCAAGGGTTCTTGAAAAACGAGCAATAGCCTGTTTTTTTATCAAATCTCCAAAAACGGGCAGTTTGAGGAATAATGGATCCAGTGCCCGGGCACCGGATTCAGTTTTGTGCCATCTCCGGATGATTGTAACTATCAATATTAAACCAATCAGTAATGGAAGTGCTGCAACCTTCATAAAATTTGAAATTTTAATAACAAGCTGGGTCATTGCAGGCAATTCTCTACCTACACCCTGATACATCTTCGCAAATATTGGTATGACGAAGATCAAAAGAACCGCAATTGCTATCACAGCCACTACACTAATTATCGCGGGATAAACCATTGCACCCCGAATCTTTCTCTGTAAGGCAACGGTCTTCTCAAGATATGTAGCAAGACGCTGGAGAATGGTATCAAGTGCACCACCGGTCTCGCCAGATTCTACCATATTTACATAAAGATTATCAAATGCCTTGGGCTGACGCCTTAAGGCATCTGCAAGCGAGAGACCCCCTTCTACATCAGTGCGGACCTCCTCAAGAACCCTCTTTAAACCGGTGCTCTCGGTCTGTTTGGAAAGGATTTCAAGACAACTCAAAAGTGGCAATCCTGCACCCAGCATTGTGGAAAATTGTCTTGTGAATACAGCCAGTGCTCTCTTTGAAACCTTACCCCCAAAAAGGGCAAATCCCTTCTTCTCTTCTTTTATCTTTATTGATGTAGGAATTATCTTTTTCTGCCGAAGTGCAGCAACAACATCAGCCTGAGACTGAGCAGTCAGTTCCCCACTGGCTGATGCACCCGTTGCTGTCCTACCTTTCCAGACAAAAGTCGGCATATTACCTCCTATCTTTATCTCGTAAACCCGGTGGATAACGGATTTACGAAGAACGATTGTTTTTGATGAATAAGGCGGTTTAAATTAACCTTGTTGACCATCTATTTCATCCTGTTACCGGTGATTTCTGTTCCACCATATGTTCAAATTCTTCAATATTTGGTGAATAGTCAAAAGCGGTTTCAAGTGTGATGAGCCTTTTTGCATAGAGATTATATAATGCCTGATTCATTGTCTGCATCCCATACTTCTGCCCGGATTGTATCATTGAGTAAATTTGGTGTTCCTTTCCATCACGGATCAACGCCCTTATCGCGGGTGTCGCAACCATCACCTCTGCAGCAAGAACACGACCACCACCGATCTTCGGCAGGAGTTGCTGGGTAACGACACCTTCAATCACGAATGCAAGTTGTGAACGAACCTGACCCTGCTGATGGGATGGGAAAATATCTATTATTCGGTGGATTGATTCGGCTGCTGAATTGGTATGGAGTGTGGCAAGGGTTAAATGCCCGGTCTCGGCAATGGTTAGGGTAATTGCTATTGTTTCCAGATCACGCATCTCACCGACCATAACCACATCAGGGTCTTCACGCAAGACATATTTTAATGCATTGGCAAATGATTTTGTATCACTTCCTACTTGCCTCTGGTTAACTATCGCCTTTTTATGCCGGAACAAATATTCAATTGGGTCCTCAACCGTTATGATGTGGCATCTACGTTCATTACTAACTTTGTCAATTATTGCGGCAAGGGTCGTAGACTTTCCACACCCTGTAGGTCCGGTTAAAAGAATTAATCCTTTTGGCCTGCTTGCCAGTTCTTCAACAACAGGCGGAATACCCAGTTCTTTAAAACCCCGAATTTCAAATGGTATTGTTCTGATCGCAGCTGCAATACTACCCCTTTGTAAGAAGCAGTTTCCTCTGAATCGCGATAACCCAGCAATGCCAAAAGAGAAATCAAGTTCCCATTCCATTTCAAATTTTTTCTTCTGCTGATCATTCAAAACGCTGTATACAAGTTGCTGAATCAATTCAGGAGTCATAACTTCGTAATTTGTAGGAACAAGTTCACCATCAATTCTGAGCATTGGCGGTGCCCCGGTCGTTAGATGTAAATCTGTTGCATTTCTCTGCACCATTTCTTCTAATAATTGTTTCATTGTTACAGGCATCTTACCTCCTTACAATAATTGTAAAAATATTTTTCGAAAACAACCCCTTTTCAATAAAATTCATCATAATGATGCGGTTTCACGCATTAATTCTTCGATTGTCGTAATTCCTTTCTTAACCTTTTCAATGCCATCCTCACGCAAGGTCTTCATTCCTTCCTCTTTTGCCTGTCTTGCTATCTCATCACTTGATGCACCTTTAAGGATCATTGAGCGGATTGTTGGTGAAATTGGCATTACCTCATAAAGTCCAATCCTTCCTTTGTATCCAGTTTGGCCACAGTTTGAACAACCTTTGCCCTTATAAACTATGCCATCCGGGAATGTTTCAGGAGGAATATTTGCCTCTTCAAGCAATTTGGGATCCACTCTCACCGGTTCCTTACAATTAGGACATATTCTTCTAACCAGACGCTGTGCCTGGATCAATATCAACGCACTGGCAACAAGATAAGGAGGTATTCCCATATCCACAAGACGGTTGATCGTTGTTGGTGCATCATTGGTATGGATTGTAGAGAAGACGAGGTGTCCGGTCAATGCTGCGCGGATTCCGATCTCTGCAGTCTCTGTATCACGCATCTCACCTACAAGTATGATATTGGGCGCCTGGCGCAAGAATGCCCTTAAGGCAGTAGCAAATGTCAAACCGATTTCCTCATTAACCTGGATCTGGTTGATACCGTGAATATTATACTCAACAGGGTCTTCAATCGTCATAATCTGGCGGTCAGGTTTATTCAATCTCTGCAGAGTAGAATAGAGGGTTGTAGTCTTGCCACTCCCTGTGGGACCGGTTATAAGAATGATACCATAGGGACTTTCTATTGCTTTTAGATATTTCTTCAATGCCTCATCACTGAATCCCAATTTTGTTAAATCAAGCATCAAGGCGCTGCGGTCAAGGATTCTCATCACCACCTTCTCACCATACAGGGTTGGTATGACCGAAACCCTGAGGTCAATCATCTTGTTGCCCACCATAATATTTATCCTGCCATCCTGGCATAATCGGTGTTCAGCAATATCCATCTTTGCCATCAATTTTATGCGGGTGATAATACCATTCTTTAGATTATATGGGGGCGGTTGCTGTTCCCTTAAAACACCATCAATTCTAAAACGGATTCGTAATTGGCGTTCAAATGGCTCAATATGGATATCAGAGGCACCCTTGTTAACCGCATCTGCAATATAGAAATTAACCAATCTTACCACAGGCCCGCCCTCAGCATCAGCCCGAAGTTTGGCTTCTTCCTCAACCTCTTCCTCAATTCCAGTATCAAGCAACTCAAGGTCTTCTATTCCTAACTCTTTTGGGCCTGCTTCTGCTTTAACCTCAGCCAGACTTGTCTCCATCTTGTAATAACGGGCAAGTGCCTCACGTATGCTTGACTCTGAGGCAAGAACCGGATTAATCTCCATTCCAGTGATGAATCGCAAATCCTCTATCGCACTGATATCAGTAGGATCAACCATTGCCACGGTTAGGGTCTTACCCTTACGCTCAATTGGAATTACCTCATAATGGTATGCCTTCTCTGCCGGGATTAAATTCAAAACCGATTCCGGAGGAATGATATAATCAAGATCCGTGACCTCCATATGGTATAGGTTGCTCAACTGGGCAAGGAGTTTATTTTCTGGAATAAATCCAAGGCGCACAAGCACACTTACCAGTCTCTGTCCGGTCTCCCGCTTCTCCTGCATTGCCTTGCGTAGTTGTTCTTCAGTAATTAAATTATTTTTTACTAAATAGGCACCAAGTCGCTCTTCCATTACTCCACCACCCTTGTTTCTCTAATGACTTCTTCAATTGTGGTCAACCCCTGACGTAATTTTTCCAGGGCTGAGCCACGGAGGGTAATCATCCCTTCTTCTACTGCTGCCTTTTCAATCTCCTCAGCAGGTGCGCGTTTCAGAATCAACTCCCTGATGCGCGAAGTTACGAGCATATTTTCAAAAATACCTATCCTCCCTTTATATCCAGTTCCTCTGCACTCTTTACACCCCTCACCTCTATATAATGGAAAATCCACTTTGTCAGGGTCAAGTCCAGCATCAATCAAAACTTCGGGCGGGTACTTTACTTCAGTCCTGCATTTCATACAAACCTTTCTTAACAGACGTTGGGAAAGGACCGATAACAACGTTGATGCAATTAAAAATGGCTCAATATTCATATTCACCAGCCTTGTTATGGTTGCCGCTGCTGAATTTGTATGAACAGTTGAGAGAACGAGATGACCAGTGAGAGATGCACGAATTGCAATCTCAGCGGTCTCAAGGTCACGGATTTCACCGACCATTATGATATTTGGGTCCTGGCGCAGATAGGCACGGAGGGCTGAAGCAAATGTCAACCCAATCTTCTCATTCACCTGTAGCTGATTTATTCCCATAAGTGAATACTCAATAGGATCCTCGGCAGTAATGATATTTATTCCTGGGTCGTTTAACTCAGTCAGGGCTGAATAAAGGGTTGTTGTCTTACCTGAACCAGTGGGTCCTGTTACGAGGACGATTCCATAAGGTGTTCTTATTGCCCGCCTGAATGATTTCAATGTGCTCTCTTCAAATCCCAGGAGGTCAAGATTCAACTGGATGGTTGAACGGTCAAGTAAACGGAGGGCAATTTTCTCGCCAAATAGGGTAGGGACCGTGGAAACACGTATATCCACTATCCTGTTATGAACCCGTGCCTTTATTCTACCATCCTGGGGCAACCTCTTCTCCTCAACCTTGAGTTTTGCCATCACCTTTATAACAGTGGCTATTGCACGATTCATCTTCTTTGGTGGTTTCAAGACCTCATGCAATATACCATCAATACGATACCGCACCCGCATATCATTTTCATAGGGCTCAATGTGGATATCAGAAACATTCTGCTCCACTGCATCGCTTATAATCTTGCTCACCAATTTCAAGGCAGGGCCACTTTCTGAATCATCGGCGACATCGGTTAAATCCTCCTCCTCTTTGCGTTGAACAACTTCATCCACAACCTTAACCTGGGTTTCAGCAGCCTCAGCAGTCTCAATTTCATACATAACATCAGCAAGCAGTTTCTCAATATGGTAGTGTTCATTAATAATTTTTAAAATCGCATCCTCAGAGGCAACAAGTGGTTCAACATCAAATCCGGTGGCAAATTTAATATCTTCTATGGCATTCATATCCCCAGGGTTCACCATCGCAAGACTCAAGGTTCTCCCTATTCGTTTTACTGGAACCACAAGGTATTTTCCCGCAAGGTCTGAGGGAATTAACTTCAATACATTCGGGTCCAGCTCTTCCTTTCTTAAATCAATAGCTTTAACACCAAAATGCTCAGACAGTGCCTTTAAGAGGTCCTCCTCTTTTAGGTAACCAAGTTTTATAAGGGTTGAACCAAGCCTTGACCCATCCTTTTTCTGTTCCTCAAGGGCCCGGGCAAGCATATCCTCACTTATAAGACCTTTTTTGACTAATATCTCGCCCAATTTCATGATATAATATAATATTGATATTTGGGAAATTGTCAATAGAGAAATGGAATTTTTATATAATTGACTTTTTTTAATTTCGGGATATATTTCTTTGTGGAACTTGGGATTGATAGATTGGTAGGAAAAAATTTTTATCCTATTTTAAATGAGGATATCGGCTTATTGACTAATCTTTCAGCAACTGATAGAAATTTGGTTCCAACACTCTACCATTTTATTGAAAGTAAAAAAATCAATTTAAAATTTATTCTTGCGCCTGAGCATGGATTATTCAGCGCATTGCAGGACCAGGTGTATGTAAAAAGCATGAAACAAAAGAAGATCCCGGTGATCAGTATCTATGGAAAGAAGGTTTATGCACCAGATACGTTTTTAAAAGTAATTGATACACTGGTGATTGATCTGATTGATATTGGAACACGTTATTATACATTCGCCTGGAGTGCAATATTGCTGATTAAACAGATAAAAAAATTAAATAAAAAAATTTTGATACTTGACCGTCCCAACCCATTAAACGGCATAACTATTCACGGACCGGTTCTTGAAGAAAATTTTTCTTCTTTTGTTGGTCTATACCCCCTCCCTGTAAGGCACGGTATGACTATTGGTGAACTCTGTAACTTCGTAAATTTTGAATACAATTTGAATGCAAATTTAGAAATAATTGAAATAAATGGCTGGAAAAGGGAATATTATTTTCCTGAATGCGGATTATACTGGACTGTTCCTTCGCCAAATATGCCATCATTTGAGACTGCCTGTGTATATCCTGGGATGTGCCTGCTTGAAGGAACAAATATTTCTGAAGGTAGGGGGACCACGCGTCCATTTGAGATATTCGGTGCTCCCTGGATTGATGAAGGAGAATTAGTAAAAGAACTGAATTCAAGAAAAATACCTGGGGCAAATTTTAGACCTTTGAAATTCATCCCCACATTCCATAAATACCAGGGAAGAGTCTGCGGTGGTGCACAGATCTATGTAAGTGATTTAAAAAAATTTGACCCGGTCTATGCCGGGCTTGAGATAATCTCTACAATAAAAGAAATCTATCCAAAGAAGTTCGCCTGGCGTAAACCACCATATGAATTTGAGAGAAAAAAAATGCCCTTTGATATTCTGATCGGAAATTCCTGGATTAGGAACGCAATTGAAAAAGGTGAATCCGTGATTTCAATAAAGAAAAGATGGCAAAGGGATGTTGATGAATTTAAAAGGAGACGGCACAAATACCTGCTCTATAAATAACATCTCTATGATTTTATTTAACCATTTAACAATTTAACCATTTAACCCTCATTATGAAGGCGATAATCCTTGCTGCAGGTCTTGGTAAAAGACTGGGCAAAATAACTAAAGAGATTCCCAAACCTTTATTACCCATCAAGGGGATTCCAATAATTGAATTGATAATTAGAAAAATTAAAAATGCAGGAATAAAAAATATCGGGGTCAATACCTTTTATAAGGCGGATATGGTAGAAGAGTATTTAAAAAAATTCAAGGGATTGAAAATTGTCAGGGAAGAATACCTTTCTGGGACTGGAGGTGCATTATTGAATTTTAAGGATTTTGTCTCTGAAGACTTCTTGATTCATAACTGTGATATTCTTTCAGATATTGATCTAAAAAGAGTAATCAGTGTACATAAGAGGATAAAACCTCTTGCCACAATTGTGCTCGTGGACAATTATAAAACCAATCGGGTGCGAATTTCAAAGAATTACGCAGTCAAATTTTATAAAAAGAGGACAGAAGGTTGTTACACCTATACAGGTATTGCCGTCCTCTCAAAAAGAATCTTCAAATATTTTCCAGAAAATAAAAAGGTCTTCAGCCTTACTGAAGTATATAATATGGCAATAAAAAAGGGTGAGTTAATTTACTGCCTTTTGGTAAGAAATATATGGTATGATATAGGAACCTATAAGGTATATAATCTGCTTCAACACAATTCATTAGAAACATTATTGACAGAATTTATCATTTAGATATAATAGAATTATAATTTTAATATGAATTTTATACCTCAGCAACCGACCCGGCTGGTCAGGGTATTGCAATCCGGTTTGCCTGGGGTGATGGGGGTACATCAAGCTGGAGTTCTTATGTGCCGAGTGGTGGAACAGTTCAGGATAAACACACCTATACTACGACTGGTTCATACTCAGTCAGAGCACAGGCAAGGGATACATACGGTGCTACCTCAGCTTGGTCAAGTCCCCATACAATAAATATTACTGAAGGGATTGTAATACTGAGACCCAATGGTGGTGAAACATACCTCGCCGATGAATATCATCCCATCCACTGGAACTGGTATGGAAGTTTTGGCACAGTAAAGATAGATTATTCAACCGATGGTGGGACTTCCTGGAATACAATTGTTTCTGCCACTGACAACGATGGCAGTTATGCCTGGGATGTTGCTTATACAAGCACGATCTATTCCAATTGCCGGATAAGGGTAAGCCATCCAATCAATCCCAATATCTATGATATCAGCGATGCGAACTTTACAATCGCCCGTGATACAATCACTGTTGTAATGCCCAATGGTGGTGAGACCTACCGGAGTGGTGAATATTATCCAATCCACTGGGATTGGACCGGTGGAACCGGTAGTGTAGCAATTTATTACTCAACCGATGGAGGAACGAACTGGACTGCGATTACAACCAGCACAACCAATGATGGTTCTCATCTCTGGACCGTTCCGAATGTGAATTCAACGAATTGCCGGGTGAGAATTGTCTATGTCAATGATGCCAATGCCTATGATATAAGCGACAACAACTTCACAATTACCACAAACCAGGTGACTGATTCCATTATGGTGACCTCACCAATGTCTAATGACAACTGGATTTTAGGCAGGGATTATTATATAACCTGGACCGGAACCAATACCAGTGGTTATGTGCGAATTGATTATTCTACTGATGGTGGTTCAACCTGGAACCAGATAACTAACCTTGCCGATAACGATGGTAATTATGAATGGTACGTTCCTAATGTCTCAAGCACAAACTGTAGAATCAAAGTGTCAAATGCCCAGAATACAAATGCCAATGGAATCAGTGGCACATTTGAAATTCGCGGTAGCGGTAAGAGACGAAGATAAGGATTGAATGAACAAAGGGGTGGCGACAAGCCCCCCTTATTGTTTTGAATACCCTTTACAAAGACAAAATTTTGTCTAAAATGAAATTATGTATGAAAAACAGAATAATAGTGATGTCTTATCTGAATATGTAATCGTTGAAGCGATAAATACTGGTGGCTCGGACCGGAAGTTCTTTCGGGTAAAAAAAGGGAATACCACATATATTCTGATTGAAGACCCTAATATTGACCAGTATGTAAAGATTCTAAATCATCTTCACCAGAGAGGCGTGGGAGTGCCAGAATTGATTATGACAAAGGGCAACCAGGCGATTATTGAAGACCTGGGTAGAGATTCGTTATATGATTTTATGCGCAATAAAAAATCCAATTGGCAGAAATTTTATGAACTTGCGATTGAGGAACTTGTAAAAATACAGGTTGACGGCTATAAAGATGCACCGGTCAATCTCTATTATGACGAAGAACACATAAAGTGGGAACAGGATTATTTCAAGGAATTCTTTCTCCAGCAGTTATGTAAGATTTCTGAAGATAGATTAAAAGAGATTGAGGACGATTTTAAAATATTACTAAAAGATATGGTTGAAGGTATAGAGCCCATTGCGAATTTCTTAATGCATCGTGATTACCAATCACAGAATATATATATAAAAAATAATAGAATAAGAATCATTGACTTTCAATCGGCAAGGATTGGTCCGCTCACCTATGACCTTGCCTCTTTATTAAGGGATGCGTATGTGGATATTGATGAAAGGACTGAAGAATACTTAATCTTCTATTATCTTGATTGTCTCAAAAAAATGGGAATTGAGATTCTAAAAGAGAAATTTTTAAAAATATATAGTCTGACCGCAATCCAGAGAAATATGCAGGCACTTGGTGCCTTTGCCAATCTTTCTCTAAACAAAAACAAAACCCAATTCAAAAAATTTATCCCGCGAGGTCTTAGACTTTTGAATGCAGAATTAAAAAGAAGTGATTTTTTAAGAATATACAATCTAACTTCAACAATTGAACAATTTTTCAATTGTTCAGATCTTGAATCGACAATATGATTTCATCAAGATTGAAGGAATATCTGAAGAATTGCATAAGGGAAGGTAAAATACCTGGTGCGGTGTTGTGGGTGGGAGATGATAAAAGAATTTACTATTTTGAGGCACTGGGCAATGCCCAGGTAATTCCAAAGCAGATAAAAGTTAATAAGGATACAATCTTTGACCTTGCATCAATAACAAAGCCTTTGTGCACGGCAATGGCAATTATGCTTTTATTTGAGGATAAAGAGATCAAACTCAATGACACAGTTGAAAAGTATCTATCGGAATTTAAGAATTCTCTGACCGGAAAGAAGACCATCAAACAACTGTTAACCCATACTTCAGGACTCCCTGCCTGGTATCCACTCTATATCTTACCCGAAAATAAAAGGATTGATTATCTCAGGAATGCAGGGACTGAAGATAATAAGGTGGTCTATTCCTGTTTGGGATATATAATATTATCAATGATAATAGAACGGATTACTCATCTAAATCTGGCTGAATACTGCGCAAAGAATATTTTTAAAAAATTAGGATTAAAGAATACTTTTTTTAATCCGCCCAAAGAGATAAAGAATATTGCACCAACCGAACTGGGGAATGAGCACGAAAAAGAAAAGGCAAAAGAATTTGGAGATATTTCAAAAATAAGATGGCGGGATTATTTGATAAAGGGTGAGGTTCATGACGGAAATTGCTTTTATGCGTTCAATGGCGTATCAGGCAATGCCGGGCTATTCTCCAATGCTGAAGACCTATCAAGGATTTTGAGAGTTTATTTGCAGGGTGAGATTGTTAAGCCAGGCACATTAAAGATGATGATTAAGGACTGGACCGGTGGAAATGAAAAAAGGGGGCTTGGTTGGTGGGTAAATCCTTATCCTGGTATTTTATCTGATTCTGCCTTTGGCCATACTGGTTTTACCGGAACTATGGTGATGGTAGAACCAAAGAAAAATCTGATAATAATTCTATTAGTAAATAGCGTGCATCCAGCGGTGAGACTCGGCATAATGCCTGAAATCAGAAGAAAAGTTATTCAAATAATAGTTAGTTCTCTAAAACAAAAAAGCAAGGCTTAAAGCCTTGCCCTACAAAATTATATCTTTTATGGCCCTTCAGTATCTATGAATGAATGCAAAATATCCAATCGCAATGCCAGCGCCATCCCAGCACAGGTCCTTCCAAGAGAAATGACCTTTTTTCTTTTTGTCATAAACCTCTTTTCCCAGACCAACCAGTGCAGTAAATGATATTGAATAGATCTTACCTTCCTCTTCATCCCTTTTTAGACGGCAGACCAGTGTATGATAACTCAAACCCACTATTGATGTGCATGCATAAAAGTGCAGAAATTTATCCTGAGAAAACCATTTATCTGTAGTTTGAATATCCTTGGATATATTTAATCTGCATCTCAAGGAATCATTAAGAGAATCACTATCCTGGGCAAAGACAGATATAATAAATAATAAATTGAGGAATAAAATTTTCTTCATTCTTTATATCATTATATTATAGCCTGTTCAATCAATTTTCAACCTTTTTGATTTTAACCATTCCTGTATTTCTAAAACTAATCTTTTTTTGCCAATTTGCCGTGCGATTTTTAATGCCTGTCTTATTCTATCCTGCCATTCTTTACCCCTGTAATAATTTAATTTTGCACCCAGAAAAACGACCTCAGAATAGTAACATCTCATCTCTTCTTTAATCAAACGATTCAAAACTGAATAGATCGCACTTGCCTTTTTCAGATTGTGTATTAAAAAGAATTCAATCAATGCCCTGCCCAGATAGAAAATAATTTCGCGGTCCTGGGTTTGTTCTAAAAGTCTTTCTAATTTATTACCCAAAATTTGACTCTGCTTCTTCTTTGCCATTTTGTTATAATAATTTTGCAGTTCCCATTCTATAAGTAACCAGAGACTCTGCTTCCTTAATCTAAAATCTTTTATTGACAAATTACGCAAGATTTTTTCAAATTGAGAAATTTTTGTGTAATCCTTAAGGTAAGTTAGATATCTGATTTTTTCGTATAAAATTTCTGAAAGAAAAAATTGGTCAGACATTTCTTGTGCCAAAATCTCTGCATCTTCAAGCCATTTAAGTGCATCTGATTCATTTTTTTCACATTTTAGTGAAGCAATCATATAAGTATTTTCCAGAATTCCTTCTTTGTCGTTCATCTCAGTTGCCAATCTAAGCGCTTTTAAAAAATAATTATAAGCAACCCTGTAGTTCCCCCATAATTTGTAGACCTTACCTATTCCGGTCAGGTTAATGGAAATAGCAAATTTATATGACATTTTCTTTGCCAGCTGGAGGGCTTTTGTATATTCTAAAAACGCCTTATTACAAGCACCAAGTGCAAGATAACTGTTTGCCAGATTATGCATTGATTCGGTAATACCCATACTATAGCCAATTTTTGAAAATATTGATAGTGCTTTTTTTAAGAAAAAAATCGCATTCTGCAAATCGTTTTCAAGGTTACCAATATTATTATAAACACCCGCAATTTGTCCTACATCACCCACTTCAGTAAAGTAATGCAGACTTTTATGATAATATTTCAAAGATAAATCAGGTTTATTCATTCTTTTATAGATAACACCAAGCAGATTGTATGAAAGACCCTGCTGTCGTTTGTCCTTGATTGCCGATGAACTCTTTAGGCTCTTTTTTGCATATTCCAATGCCGAAGTAAGATTGCCCGAATGGAGGAAGAAGACACTGAGATTATAATAACTGCGCCCTGCGTAGTTATTCACATTCATTTTATACCCTTTGATTTTCTTCAGAAGATTATGCGCAGTTCTCTGGGCAGTCATTGCTTCTTTTAAATTTCCCAACCTCATTAACAAGAATGCCTTTTGGTTAATTATCTCAATCTTTTTCATTATGTCTGAGCAATTATTGAAGGCTCGTTCAGCATATCTCAAGGCTTGATGATATCTACCAATTTTTTCCAGAACCTCGCTTATCCCAAAGTCCGCAATGTATTGATATGTCTTATATTGACTTATAATCTTAAAATCATTTATTGCCTTGACATATTCTCCAGACAAATCATAAGTGCTACCTCTCCCATTTAATGCCCTGATTAAAAGATTCAATCTATAATTATTTATATTCGCATCCCGGTTAGATATCATAGTTAGTTGGATGTCCTATTTATTATCGCAGGCTTGGATAACTGATACCGAATTTTTTTCTGTAGTAAATGCGCAGGAATATAAATATTATAAGAGATGAAATCAGAAAATATGGAAAGATAATACCCGTTATTAAAATGAACAATGGTCCACCAACTCTAATTGAAAGCTGGATATATTTTGTCTCACCCTTCAGCGCAGCAAGAAAAAACAAGGGCAAAGATACCACCGCTGGTATCAAACATATATAATCTACATTGTATAAAGCACTGATAATACTGCAAATTATAAGGAATAAGGCAAGGAGTGCGGCATTTTTTATCCCCAGCAAAACACCTGTGGTTATGTAATTAAATCTCCTGTCACCTTCAATATCAAGGATTGTTGTATTTACAAATATGGCACTCACTGCAAAGATATAAGGCAGGGAGTGAATAATTGTTTCATTGGAAAATGGCTTTGATGTTAACCAGCCAAGTGTGAAATTTAAAAATCCATAACCGATACCGTTTATCAAAAAATCGGCAAAAGGCACTGCCTTTAATTTAAATGGAGCAAAGGAATATAAAATTCCAAATATAAAAGAGATGCACATAAATACAATAATTGGTACAGGTAAAAATATGGAGAATCCAAACGAAACGATTAATGAGATAATTATTACAAGATATGCCTGCCTTACCGTTACATATCCTTCAGCAATGAGCAGGTGCTTCTGATTTATCCTGTCTGAATCTTTATCAACTATCTGGTTTAAAACATATAAAACAATGAGTAAAAAAGTATAGGCAACCAATCCTACATAGAATGTTTTACTAAATTGAAATTTTTTTCCTCCTGCCCAGAAATTTCCTAATAAAAAAAATGCCCAGACCGGGATGAGCAATATCGGTCGGGTCAAAAAAATATAATCCCAGACCGATGGTTTATTCATAAAGTTTTTAAGGATCTTATAACCTTAGAAATGAAATGGAGAAATGGAACTGGAATACATTTTTATTCTGGTTTTCAATATGGTGTTGATTACTTATTTTTAAAAATCCAATATCTGTGTCAAACAAAAAAACTTTTTGATAAAAGAAACGGATGCCAAAGGTTGTATTAAATGTTTTTTCAATAATTCCGGAGAGGAAGTTATCATCCGGAAACGAAGTTCCGGGCACCCGTGGCTTTTCAGGAATGGGCCAGATTGAATTTATCTGATTCTCACCCTTTCTTAAGTATGAACCCGCAAGATAGATATCAAAATGCTTATTGATATGATAGGTATACTTTGCGTATACTTCATCACAATCATTACCATAGGGAAAACCAATCGGATGTCCATAATAATTATACCGCTGATATGGTGCATAGATTGCATAAATCCAGCGTGTCAGGAGATGGTATTCAAACATCAGGAAACTGTGGTCAATAAAAAAATCTGCCAGTTCAATCCCAAAATTTACCCCAAGATGATTGGGCTCGCCATTGGGGTCAGGTTCAAGTTGATAGTCATCTACGAGGAACGCTGAGTAAAAAGAAAAGTTTTTAAAGAATAACCGAAGATCAAGATGGAAGAATAGATTCGCATCCTTTTCCCAGTTATACTGGAGTGTATGAATGAATACAATGGGATTGAAATGATACAGCATCAGTGAATAATTTTCACCACCAAAAGTTGCAGCCTCAGAAAAGCTGCAATTGAACCATTGCACCGGAGTCCAGTCCAGCCGTTTGATTATTAAATACCTGCTGGCATTAATTATTGTTGAAATAGTATCACCAATGTATTCAACAGGTTTACAAACCATATCATCAAGTCGGCTCAGATAATAACTTAATTTGATATATTTTGCCGTGAGTGCATAATGGAACCAATCCATTGGTGCACCATAGCCGGATAATAACATATTGTATCTTGGTGAGGGACCGATTGAAAACCTCTCACGACCAATAAAAAGGTGGAATACTGAATTTTGGTATTGGGCATAGGCACGTTCATAATCTGCTGAAAAAATATTCTCAAAGACCTTGCTCGGGGGTAGACTGTCGGTTCCGAATTTTACATCAGGTTGGAGATAAAAAGAAAAATTAGAAAAATTATAGTTAACCATTGGTTTGAAACGAATCGTTTTTATTGTATCATAATTTAGTGTGACTCTTACATTTGACATCCAGATATGGTCATATAACCAGAGGACCTCTTCTTTTAAAGAATCATTAAATTCCATCTCATTGGCATCAAAAGAATAAGGTCTGACACCAGGGAATTTTGTAAAGAAGTAACCTCTTACCTGGAGTTCTTCAATCAGTTCATTTTGATAAAAATCAATAGGATAGAATACTGAATAAATTAAAAAGATAAGCATTTGTTTTGAGGTTGAATCAGTATGCGCCCTTGCCTAATAATACCGCAGGAATTGTCTGAAACAGGAGTTTTAAATCAAGTGTAATAGAACGATTCATTGTATATAATAAATCAAGAAATATTGAAGAATCGCAGGGCATACTACCACGTCCATATACCTGCCATAGACCACTGATACCGGGTTTGACTTTGAGACGGTCTTTATGCCAATCTTTATAATATTTAACCTCATAGGGTATCGGAGGCCTTGGCCCAATAAGTGTCATATCACCCTTCAAAACATTAAAGAATTGTGGAAATTCATCAATGGATGTTCTTCTTAAAACCTTACCTACAGGTGTTATTTCGGAATTATCTATTATCTTTCCTTTTAGAGTCTTGTTTTCAATATAATCCTTGAATTCTTTTTCCCTTTTCAAAGCATAATCTTTATTATTGTTATACATTGAGCGAAATTTATAAAATGTAAATTCCTTACCCAGATATCCACACCTTTTCTGTTTATAGATTACACTACCGGGTGAATCCAGTTTGATCGCAATGGTGACCACTATGAATAACGGAAAGAGGATAATCAAACATAAAGAAGAAATAATTATATCAAGAAATCGCCGGAGGATCTCTTGCCAGGTTTTATTTGAATTTACAATAAATGTGTATATTGGGATATTCTCTATTTTACACCACTCCCAGTTCATAGGGAGTTCATTGAGCAGGGGTGAGGCAATATGAAGACGGACCCCAGGTTTTGCTAATCTTTGAATTTCTTTATACAACTCTCCATAATCATCTTTCTCACTGAATAGAAATATCTGTCTTGAATTTACGCAAATATCCTTCTGATTTGATATGAGATTCAGACCAGAAATTACATTATTATCAAAAAAATTTTTGAATTGACTATACCTCTCCTCAGGCCCGACATAAATTGTCGTAATTCGATTTCTGGATACATTAAAATAATTAGTTAGTATTGTTGAAGTGACAACTACGCGTAAAATTGAAGAAAGAATTGGAAAAAAAACAAAGAACAGAAAGATGAAACTACGGGAATTTATAAGGAAGTAAAATTTTGTTAAAAAACCGACTAAAATAAATAAAATAAATGCAATAATCCAGACGTTTAGGATTTTGAAGAATACCCTTCCCAACTGGGCATAGAAATAATGATTGTAAAGGTCATAAAAGTAGTTCAGCAACAGGATTGTAAAGATCAGGAAAATCAGTGTGGTCCATTCATTTCTAACAAATACTCCTAAACTATGAAAACGCAATAATTTTGCCAGAAAGAATGAACTTGTAATCGTTAGAATATCAAAAAGCAAAAATATCAACCTTACCATATATTACGTTTTTTCTGCCCATTCTTTTATCTTTGCGCTCACATATTCTATCTCCTGACGGGTTAACTCAGGGAACATAGGTAAAGAGACAACCTCTTTAGCACATTTCTCCGAAACAGGAAAATCACCCTCTTTATAACCGAGATGGGTATATGCCTTCTGCAAATGAAGGGGCTTTGGATAGTGGATGAGTGTGCCAATGCCATTTTCCTTTAAATAATTCTGGAAACTTTCCCGATCCGGGACACGAACAACATAAAGATGGTAAATATGCTTTCCATAGGGCATCTCTTTCGGGGTAGTTACCTTCTCCACCCCGCTTAAAAGTTCATTATAATAATGTGCATTCTGCCTCCGGTCTTCATTCCAATCATCAAGATAATTTAACTTCACATTCAAAATAGAAGCCTGAAACCCATCCATTTTAAAGTTCCAGCCTTCAAATTCATGAAAGTATCGTTCTTTCTGACCGTGGTCAATCCACATTCTTACCTTTTCCGCAAGTTCTTCGTTATTTGTCAAAACCATACCTCCCTGGCCATAGGCACCAAGATTTTTGCTGGGGTAGAAACTGAATGCAGCAAGATCCCCAAACGTTCCAACCTTCTTATCTTTATATAATGCTCCATGCGCCTGGGCAGCGTCTTCAATGACCGCGAGGTTATATTTACGAGCAATTTCCAGGATTGGCTCTATATCAGCAGGTTGTCCATAAAGATGGACCGGGACGATTGCCCGAACATTTAATTTCTTCTCCTGGTCTCTTAAAATACCCTTTTTATCATTCCATTCACATTTCTTTTCAATATATTCCTTAATTTTTTCTGGATCAATTGTATAAGAATCCTCCCTTATATCCACAAAAATTGGCGTGGCGCCAGTAAAGCTGATTGCCTCAGCAGTGGCAATAAAAGTATAAGGAACAGTGATAACTGCATCATGCCTTCCTATATCAAGTGCCTTTAAAGCAACATATATAGCACTTGTGCCCGAAGATATTGCAATACCGAACTTTGCTCCACAATATTTGGCAAAATTTGTCTCAAATTCCTTTACCTTCTCTCCTGCAACAAAGGCACAGGATTCTATGGTCTTTTGAATTGCCTCATCAATCTCGTCCTTTATCATCTCATACTGCCTTTTTAGGTCCATAAATGGAACCTGCATTTAACCTCCTCTCAAGTTTGTAAATGTTTGATATCGCCAGATTCAAATATTCTCCAATTATATCTTCCGTTATGAGCTATTCTTTTTTTTCTCATAATTTTCTCTATTTAACATCTTTATTACCCTTGCCGGAACGCCCGCAACTACTGCATTATCCGGTACATCCTTTGTCACTACACTACCTGCCCCGACGATTGCATTTTCACCAATGGTTACACCGCAGAGGATTGTTGCACTTGAGCCAATTGAGGCACCTTTTTTTACAAGGGTCGGAACAACCTTCCAGTCTGCTTCGGTCTGCATTGAACCATCGGGGTTTGTTGCCCTTGGATATTTATCGTTTATAAAAGTAACATTATGCCCGATAAAGACATTATCTTCTATGGTAACCCCTTCACAGATAAATGTATGGGTAGATATCTTGCAGTTTTTACCAATCTTTGCATTCTTCTGAATCTCCACGAATGCACCAATCTTTGTATTATCACCGATCTCACAGCCATAAAGATTTACAAAACCAAAGATTTTTACATTCTTTCCCAATTTTACATCTTTTATAATTTGGAAATCTTTGGCTTCCTTAGAGTTCAACAATACCCCCTTTATTTTTTATTGATCTTTCCGCAGCAGTCAAAATCTTAACCACCTCAAAGCCCACATGTCCATTTGATAAAGGTTCAGTTCCGTTTTTGATGGCATCAACGAACTCATTAATTATAATAGAAAGTGGCTCAGTAGTATCAAATTTAGGTGCATACATATCACCGGTGCGATACTGGATAAGGGTCTTATAGATCCCCTCTTTGGTTTTTATTTCTACACCCTTGTCATAGACCTTTATCTTCTCAACCGGTTCTAAGTCATCATAAACTATCATCTTCTTTGAACCTCCGATCAAGGTCCTTCTCACTTTAACCGGAGCAAGCCAGTTTACATGGAAATGGGCAATACAAGAGTCATCAAAAAATAGGGTGAGGTAGGCGATATCTTCAATTGTATTGTAATGACCAACTCCTATTGCTGAAACTGCTTTTGGTTTTTTATTAAGTAAATAAAGCATAATAGAAATGTCATGGGATGCCAAATCCCACAATACATTGACATCATGCTGAAATAATCCAAGATTAACTCTGACCGCATCAAAATATAGTATATTTCCGATTTCGTCATTTTCAATAAGTTCTTTAATTTTTCTCACTGCTCCGTTATACATAAAGATATGATCCACAATTAGTTTCAAACCCTTTTTTTGAGCACTCTCTATTAAAGTTTCCGCATCTTTAAGAGTGGTTGTGAATGGCTTTTCTATGAACACATGTTTATTGGCTTCAAGCGCCATCTTTGCCAATGGGTAGTGGGTGCTTGCCGGTGTTGCTATGCATACTCCATTAATTTTTTTATTCTCCAGTATTTCATCATAACTATCAACAATTTTAACCACGGGAAATTGTTGTTGGATGTTATGCAATCTTTTTGGATCAATATCAAAACAATAGACTTCACTCACAGATTTATTATTTAATAGATTTCGCACCAAATTCGGGCCCCAATAACCAACACCCACAACTGCAATCTTCATTCTTCTCCTTTATTAATTTTTCAAAATTATTATATCAAAATTCAACTTGAAGTCAAGGCACATATAAAAATTTTTATAAATACCCGATGGTCATCTTGTTTATCTTACTGGATATGGTCAACCTGCCATCGGTATCGTTTGCTAAAATAGCACCATCACGACAACGCCACCACTCACTAACTTTTGATGGTAATGTATGCCAGTAGTTTTCTTTTTTTGAAATGTAATCCAACAACTCAATATAATATTTTTCTACATTTTTATCAAAATAATCAGGATGCACAATTAACAATGCCAGTCCATTCATCTCTTCAATCCAGTCAATCTTTTTTTGCCAGATTGAAATGTTTTTTTCCTTAAGAATTACAAAAATGGTATGGTCTTGTGGCAATGTAACTGGCAGTTCAACAATATTGCCGATGAAAAATGGAAAAATAGAGAGACAACCACCTGGTTGGGGACCATAAGGGTCGATATCAGGGAAAGAAGAATCATATTCAAATGGGATTTCCTTTATCCATTCAGCATTGCGGAGTAAAGAAGGAGAACGGAAACCTTTTGCATCCCATTTTAAGGCGTATTCTTTTATTCTTTTCATCCGCTCATCAAAGATTTTTTTGGAACTGAATAATTTACCATCGTGCTTTAACCCATGAATACCAATCTCAAAACCCTGCTCTTTTAATTCCTGAATGAGTTTATCAGAAACTGAATATCTTTCTGGAACAAAGAACCAACCTGAGCGAAAACTAAATTTTTTTTCAATTTTGCAAATTTTATTTATATTTTTTAGGCCTTGTTTTGTTTCTACATCATGGGTCAAAATAAAAGCAAATCTTTTGCCTTCTGGCCAAAACCAAATGAACGGAGTTCCTTCTAAATTCAAATTTTTTAATATCCTTTTTTTAAGATCTTCAAGCGTTGTATCTATGGGCCATTTTGGAAAAGAATCTTTGATCCTTTTTACCCTTTTTTGTCTTAAATAGATCTGCAAGAAACGCGGGATTATAGGTTTCACTGAGTAAAAGAATTTTAAGAAAATAAGATTACGACTAACTTTATGTTGGTATTGTTCAAAAAGGTATTTCTCAAATTCTTGCTCAAAGATTAGAATGTTTTTTTCATATTCCTTTGGTAATTTCAAGAACCTTTTTAATTGATCCATTTTTCAACCCAAGTATTTGTAGAATTTATTGCCCATAACTTTTAGTACTGAAAGGGGTAGTCTCTTAAATATTGAACTTGCAATTTTATATTTCAAACTATTTTCTGGGATCGCACCTACGCCCTGGATGTCGGGATAATAATAATAATGAAGTTCAGTTTCAATAGCACCCCAGTGTCTTTTAAAGGACATTAAACCCTTATTATCCGGAGAGGTTCTACCCATATCAAGTATCTTATAACCGTTTTCAACTGCCCACTGAATCGTAGACCATAGGATCAAATGATTTGGTTGGTATCTTAAGTAATCAATAATAGAGGCGTTATACTTATAGTGAACTATCTTGTTATAGGTAAAAAATATACTTGCAGCAATAGGTATGGATTTATAATAAGCAATAGATATAAATCCAAAGTTCTTTTTAATAATTTCGTCATAAATATTTAAAAAAAATTTATAGGGTTGAGGTAGAACACCGTGTTTCTTTCGGGTTAGAAGATTCAATTTATAGAATACCGACATATCTTCTCTGGTTATTGAATGGGTAATCCTTACTCCATAATCTTGAGCCTTCTTTATTGGATAACGTATGGCCTTTTGCTTAAATCCCTTCCACAAATGATCAAGCCCTTTAGAAAGGTCAAGAGTAAATTTTCTATAATAATTAAAATCTTTAAAATTCGCATATTTTAAAAATTCACTCTTACCACCCCTAATCTCTATTTGACCAACTCTTTCTTCTTTTATCAGACTGATGATTGCGGTGATTATATTTTCTTTCTCTCCAGAATTAAAGTCCGATGAGAAGAGAGGAGGGGATTCATCAGTAAATGGCAAGCACACTAATCGATTTCCTCTAATTCTATTCCTGATAAGAAAGAAAGGAAACCCAAGTTTTATATCTCCATCTGCATTTACGAAAAATTTTGGCTCAAATCCATATGTTTTCCGAATCACATTCGACCAGTGTGAGGTGTGAAATATCGTCCCCTCACTGTGACTTTCAACAAATTTATCCCAATGTTTATCTTTATCAGGGTCGGGTAATAGAGTAATTTTCATAAGGTAAATTAGAATTTTTTTCTACTTTATTATACAGAACAGCTGCAAAGAAATACAAAATGAATGACGAAGCATCCATTCTCCATAGTGGATAATAAAATGGGCCAATGACCAAGTAATAAAAAATCATGCCGGCAAAAGCAGTTTTGATTATAGACGTTAAATCGCTATTTGCACAGTTAAGTGAGTGGGCCGTATTCCTAAAAATTTTAATTAAATATACCAAAATCAAAATGTAACTTATCAATCCAATTAATCCAACATCTAGCAAAGTAGAGGCGAATTGATTTGGGGTATCCTTTGATCCACTGGTATATTGTATAATCAATCCAGGAATTCCTGAAAAGTTGCCAATAAAACTTGAACCCGGTCCAAAGCCAAAAAAGAAGTTCACTGGATCCTGTCGCACCCCTTCAAGTATTCGCAGAAATAAACCTAATCGATAAAGCGAATATTTATCTTCCTTTCCAATATTGCCCTGGAGAAGTAGATAAAGATTCTGAAAAATATCCATTAATTGAGTTCCATGCACTTTAATCCAATAATTATAAATGTATTGTCCTAAGATAATGATAAAAATAATAAATCCGAATATCACCGTGTATTTTTTTATGCGAGTCTGAAATGGATAGAAAAAAATCGTGATGAGAATAATGATTGGTAACCATACCATTATCGTTTTAATTTCACCAAATATTCCAATAATAAAAAAAATCAATATTCCAGCGATATGCCATAAGGTTAGTCTTTTGTGCAGGGCATGGGCGATAATTAAGCAACATCCATATATCATATATATTCCCAGATTTGCTGTTCCCCAGGAGCCAAGACTCCAAGAGACTTCATCGCCCTTTATTCCAAGAATTGAGTAACGAATGAATACTTCTGGAAATTGAATTGCTAATAACATAAAAAATAGAATAATAAATTTACGCAAAACATTTTCGGTTAACTCAAGAGTTGTCAGGACTAAGAAAAAGATTGGATAGCGCAAATAAATGCTCAAATAACTGAGCACATCAAATAGACTCTTATTGTTAAGAAAAGCAGATATGAAGGAAATGATAATAAAGAGGGCGATTAATAAGTAAAAGCCGCTTAGATGTCGTATGGTCTTGAAAAACCTTCTTTTCAATATTGCTATAACCATCAGGAACGGAATCATTATTACTGTAAACCATCGGATAAATATGTAGTTTTCTAAGAGTCTGCCCGGGGATGTCTGCTCAGGAAGATACCAGACGAGTGGCAGGAGTAAAAGTGGAAATGCATCCCATTTCTTTATCAATATAATTAGAAAATATATCCCAATGACAGATACTAATAATAATTGTAATAATCCAGTTAAACTCATTTAATCAATTCCCAATAAATACTGAGATATTTATATTGCATTTTCTGCCAGCAAAATTCATTCTGATAGCGCATTTTTAACCTTTGTGCCATTATCGCAGTCTGTGTATAATTATTAATAACCCATTCAATGGCGGATGCAAGGGTATTGTAATCGTCACGTTTATAAAATAAAATTTCGTCCTGCCCAAAAAGTAACTTTATAACCCGTCCATCACTACAAATAACAGGGATCCCAAGGCAAATATATTCAAAGAGTTTGTTAGGCAATAAATAATCTGAGAGAACTGAAACAACACCAACATCTGCTTTTAGAAGGTGCGAAGCAAGTTCTTCAAAAGGGATGTATCCCTTGAAATGAATCAAAGAATCTGTTCCAAGATTTCTGGATAATTCTACCAGTTCTTCATAATATTCACCTGTTCCAATTATTTCGCATCTTAAAAATGGGTATTTTTCTTTGAGAAGCGCAATTGCTTTTATAATATTTTGAATACCATATATTTGAGTAAGGGTAGAGTGCGTTACAATAAGAAATGCAGATGTATTTTTTTCTCTATTTTTACATTCGCCAATATTTCTCAAAAACATTTCTTCATCGGGCACATTTAGCACAATGGTGCTCTTATTTAGAAAATATTGTTCAGACCTATGATGGGTCAAAATCACCTTATCTGAGTATGCAACTGCCAGTTTTTCAATGGCTTTGAGCGCAATAATAATTGGACTGTTTTTTTTCAAATCATATTTTTCTGCAAAGAGTAAAGGCATATTTTCAAACAGGTAAAGTATTATTCTTGAACCAAGCAGTCTTGGCACTATGGTAGAGAATACCAGGAAATCAGGCATTGTGTCAACTTCTATTATTCTATATCTCTTTTTTAGATGTAAGACCGATAATACTATTGAACAAAGAAAGAAGAATGAAAAATATTCATATATATATCTTAAGGTTTTACCACGCTTGTGTGATAATGGAATACGGTATATATTTATACCCATCCAAACCTCGTGAAATTTTTCTTTTGACTCTCGTGCACAGACAACATCTACAGAAAAACCAGCCTCTATTAATGCCTTTACATCCCTTCTCAGATGAACTTCCTGGGGAAAGTAATACTGGCGAATGATACAGACACGTGGTTTGTTTTTCATCATCTATTTTCTATATAACTGCGATACCAGAGTTCAAACCGTGCAACTTTTTCCAGTTCATATGCTTCAGTAGGATCCCAGGGTTTGTTTTTTTTCAAACTCTTTAATACCTTTTTTTGGTCGTAAAATTCCCGCATAGAAACACTTTTTTCACTCAATAAATTTTTTATAAAATACTCCCAAGGAGAGATTGATGCTTTTATTATTTTAGATGATAAAGTTTCTCTTAAGCCCCAAATAACCGTAAAAAGAATACCTAAAAAACAGTTATCATACTTCGGTTTGTAGCCCCTATCTAATGGAATCTCTAAGAGTTCTGGCGCATTTTTTCTTATAATCTCAAAATACATCTTTCTGTTTTTAAATGTAGTGATTAAATTTCTATCCCAAGATTTCAGTCGTGCAAGAGAAATAGGAC